>Ga0326728_10003958_pt1 | contig 44696 bp, 52 predicted proteins | sample MB3enrmetagenome_FD_207602 | JGI IMG/M metagenome (GOLD analysis project Ga0326728, IMG submission 207602) | Lab enriched peat soil microbial communities from McLean, Ithaca, NY, United States - MB31MN | ecosystem: Environmental > Terrestrial > Soil > Wetlands > Peat | place: USA: New York...
TTGGCATCCTGGCTGCTGCGGAAAATGACAAAACAAAGTTCAAATCGCTCACATCACTTTTCGTGCGCATGTGGCTCATATTCAGCGATTTACAACCGGCGACATGCCCCGTGACCGGATGATAGTGGTAGTGATTAGTGGTTAGTGAGTTTCTTAATTCTTAATTCTTACTTCAGCCTTTCTTCAACTGGCGATGGTGGGGAAACACGGGTCGGCCAAAAAGAAATCGCCGGCGACGGCGGCCTCCAGGGCCAGCCCCACAATGACGCGCGGGTTGCCGGGACCGGGATCGGCGACGACCTGGCCGGCCGCGTTCTGCACCAAGCGGCTGAATTGGCTGATGATCCCGCCGGAGCGCAGGCGGATGGGCGGGGTCTTCCCCAGCGTGCCCAGCGACGTCGGGCGCCCGGGCGGCAGGCCGTCGAGCACGACGGCGACCGCCGGGACGGTGGCGCTGGTGTTGACGGTCAGCGCGCCGGCGTTGTTGGCCACGAGATAGCCTTCCAATCCGGTGAAGTTAGTGACGTTATTGGGGTCTTGATAGGTGAACAAACTGTTGGGTCTGGCGAATAGTGCTGAGTTCATAATGTGTTGTGTCGATTAAGGTTAGTCTGTGTAAGTCCGTGTTAGTCTGTGTAAGTCCGTGTTTTTTCGCAGCTTAATGTTTCCTGATCCCGAACAGCTCCGGTTTCTTGCGGCGCACGGCGTCGTGCGCTTCCTGGAAGCTGCAGCGGTTGGCGATTTTGTGCTGTTCGATGGCTGAACTGCGCTCGGCGGAGAGCGCCGCTTCGTCGGCCGGCTCGCCTCCGGCGGCGGCATCCACCGGTTGGGCCGTTTGGCGGTTGTGCAGGCGGGCGGGGGCGACCGGGCCTTTGCCCTCCGGCTGGCTCTTGAGGAATTCCAGCGTGGCGGCCCGGTTGGTCACCAGCAGGGTTTTGACGAATTCCCGCTGTTTGGGATCGAACCGGTTCTTGTAGGTTTCCAGATCGTTTTCGATCTGGCTGCTTTCCAGTTCCTTGACGCGGTTGAGCGCCCGGGCCACTTCCGCGTGGACGGCCTCTTCCGAGGCATCGGCGGACAGGCCCAGCAGGGTGCAGACTGTCTTCATATGTTTTGCTTTCTGTGGCGGGTCAGTTTCGACGCCGCGGTTTGTTATGGGCTTTTGCCCTTTGTTGTTGTTGGCGTTGGTCAGGGTGAGTCCGTCCAGGCGCAGCGGTCTGACGCGTCGGGACTTGTCCGACTTGTCCGACTTGTTAATGACTTCCAGGTCCGCCGGGTCGTACTCGGTCGAGAAAAATCTGTAATCGCCGCCGTCCACCGCTTTCTTGCCCGTATCGGTCCAGCGGATTTGGCCGTAGATGCCGTCCGCGCGGTTTTCCAATTTCCCCAACCACCCGTAGGCCACGGTTTCCTTGTCGGTGTCGTGTTTGAAATGCTCGTGGTCAATGAGCATTCCGGCGAAGCCCGGTTGTGCCGCCTCCGCGTTGAAGCGATTGACGATGGATTGGCAAGCCTCGTCATCAATGACCTGGACAATGCCCGCCCTCCGGTTGGGATGTTCCCCCTTCGCTTCAATCTGGTACCAGCCGTCCGGCGGGTGTTGGAAATTATTGTCTCGGTTGAAAATGAGTGTGTTCATAAGGAAAGGCAGAAGTAAGAATTAAGAATTAAGAAGTCTGAAGAAGACTCCCGGTTTGGTTGTGTGTTGTTTTTCATATTTCTTAATTCTTAATTCTTACTTCTGCCTTACGTTGTATCCCGTCTCTTCCGTTAACTGCGCCGCGTCCACCTGATACCCCGCCTGGCTGAGTTGCAGGGTTTGGGCGCAGATATCGCTGACATCGGTTTCTTCGTTGGCGCTCAACTCGAACCCGGCCAGGCGCGGCTGGCCCGGAAATTTTTGGGCCAGCAGGGGCGCGTCGAATTGGGTGTTGAAAACCTCGCTGATTTTCCGCGCCTCCTTTTTGCTGATTTTTCTGAAGGCGTCTTCATGCGCCCCGGTCGCGCCGTGGCCGATGCCCGTCGGCATTGAGAGCATGGACAGCAGCCCGCCGGTGCCGGCCAGCACCAACTGCTCTTGCAGCCAATCCAGCCGGGGGCGGAACGGGTTGGTATCGCGCGGTTTGTCGGCGGCCATGGCGCTGGCGCCGTGGGGCAGGGTGCCGTTGCCGCCCGCGGCGATGGTGCGGGAGGCGGCCAGGTATTCCGACTCCTTTTCCTTGGGCACGTTGGGCGGCATGGTCACCAGCCAGCGCGGCACCCCGTATATTTCAATGAAGGCGTCCCAGTTCTTTTCGCAGAGGCTGGCCCGCATCCAGAGCACCAGGGCCACCCGGTCCAGGGGCCGCCGCACTTCGTGAATGACGAACTGCTCGTAATTGATCGGCACGCCGATGTTGGTCTGGGTGGCCGCGGCCACGTATTCCCATTCGGCATACATGCTCTTGCGCGTCCAATGCCATTGCTCCACTGGTTCCAGGTGTTCCACGCTCAGATCCGCCGTGCCGGGGTTGGCGTAAATTTTTTCAAGGTGCGCGTAGCCGCGGAACGCGCCCAGTTCAAGCCATTCGATCGCCTCGTAAAGGTTGTCAATCTTCCCGTAGGCCTCCTGAAGACAGGAGGCCATGTCCTCCGCCAGGCTCTTGCTCGCCCCTTTGGGCAGTTTATCCTCTCGGATCGTTTTGATTTTCCACTCCATTTCCAGCAGGGGGGACGTGCGCCGTTCGATCAGGCCGATCAACGTCGGGAAAAGACCCTCCATTTCCCGATAGACATTTTGCAGTTCGGCGTTTAATCCGCGCCGGGAGAAATCGTAGAGGGCGACGGCCCGTTGCATGTCCAGCGCGCGCAAGGGATTGTAATACTCGCGCCAATGGTTCTGGATGCTGACGACCGTGCCGATGTTCAAGCCAAAGGCCAGACTGGAAGCCGCCGGCGGCCCGAGCAGCGTCGGCGGCGTGTCTTTCAGCGGGGCAAGGGGTTCCTTCCTACTCCTAATCCTACTCTTAATCTTAATCTCTCCCCGCCCCCTTGGATTAGGATTAGGATTAAGATTAAGATTACGATTAGGAACTGAAAGTGATGTGCGGATTTTTTTCATTGGAACAGGGATGTGTTCACGCGGTTATCAAGGTTCGGGAAGAGATAAAAGGCCCCGCAACCGGCTTGGTCCTGCCCGGCGCGCAGGGCCAGGGCCAGCGCCGTGCAGCGGTCGGCGTGTCCGCCCACCCCGCGCGGGGCCCGATAAGTAATGCCGCCCGTTTCGCTGGTGACGCGGTTAACGCTGTGCAAATCCTCGCGCACACCGCGGTTGATGGGCACGCGCACGCCGCGCTTTTCAAACGCCATGCGCAATTTTGAAAACAGTTCCACTTTCAGCGTTTGCGAGAACACGCATAGCTCGATCTTTCCGTACTTGTGTTCGGACGGCTTCCACTCCTGAAATTCCCGTGCCAGATAATCCCCCATGCCGATGCCCGCCCCGGTGTAGTCCAGACAGACCCGCCGGGCCTTTTGCAAGCGGGGCCGCAGCAGGGCGACCTGATCGGGCGTGCTCATGTTGGCCAGTTCGAGCACTTCGACCGTTTGGGCAATGTCGCCCAGGCGGGCGTTGGACCAGCACACCGTCAGGTCCTGGCGCCGCCCGAAATCAATCCCCATGTCAATCGGCCACGGCGCGTTCGTTTGCCAGAATTCGGCGGGGACGGTGGCGGTGGCCTCCTCGCTTTCGCAAGTGGCGATCAAGTCGTAAGGAAGGAGGACGGCCTGAACGTCGAGAAACTGGCATTCAAATTCCTGCGCCCATCCCTCCGGGTCGTCAATAGCCGCCTTGAGTTCCTCGATGTCAACGGGCAGCTTCTCTTTGACGGCGGTGTAGATGTCCACGAAATGGCAAGACCAGGAAGACCGATTAAGATTAAGATTAGGATCAGGAACTGATTCTTCTTCTCCTAATCTTAATCCTGCTCCTAATCCTAATCCGTGTTCATCTGTGTTCATCCGTGGTTGATAATTCTTACTCCATATTTCATGCGCCTTGTTGCCGATGCCGTTGGGCGTGGTGATGAGCCGGACTTTTTTCAAACCGCCGCGCAATGGGTTGGTGATGCTGGGCAGGATGGCCCGCCACGTCAGGTCGGGATCTTCAAAAAAGGCGAATTCTGTCAACAAGACATTTGCCGAATAGCCCCGCACCGTGTCCGGCCGCCCCGGCACCGCGATGACCCGGCTGCCTTTGGGGAAAACAATGGTGCTGGATTGCAGCAGGCTTTCGCTGCCGGCTGCGCGCACCTGGCCAAGGTCTTTGATAGCGTATTTGAAAGTGGCAGCCCAGTCCTTCCATTTGCCGAGGGATTCGAGGGCCTGCCTTTCGGACGGGGCGGCGATGAGCCAATCCTTTTTGCCGCCCTCACGCTCCTCCTTGATGATGTCGCGGATGCCTTCGTAACCGGATGCATAATCCTTGCCGACCTGGCGGGACATGAGGCCAAATTTCCAGCGCGATTCGTCATCGGCCCATCGGGTTTGATAAGGCAGGAGCCACTTGGAAGGATTGAGAATTCTTCTCATGATTTGATTCCCAAAATCTGTTTCATGGCGGCTTCCTTCTCCTCGAAGGTTAGGTCGTTGTCTTTAACAACGTCGGTGGCTTTGGCTGTCTGGCTCTTGTATTTCCGCAATTCCAGCGCCAGCTTCTTTCTGTCCAACGTCTGGCTCTCGCGCTTTAACTGAACTTGTTGGGCGACGCTCCATGTCTTGACATCTTCTTGATCGATGGCGATCTCATTGAATAGATATTCACCCATATCGGTCAGGACCTCATTAGTCAGACTCGGATCGCGCTCTTTATAGAGCCGGAGGCGATCGAGAATTCTCGTCTCCCGCTCGTCGTATTTTTTCCGGGTCAGATACCAGGCCCGAAATAGGGAAAGGGCACGGATGGAAGAGGTGATGCCACCCTCCTTTAGCCACTGCACCGTTTGTTTGGCAGTGTGTGTTCGCCAGTACTCCATAATTGAGTCCTGCTTGTCCTGGGGCAGTCTCTTAAGGACGGCGTCAGAGCGAACTTTCTTTGGGGTTATAATCGGAGACCTCATAATCCATGTTCATCAACGTAGCCGATGCCTGCTTCGGTGATTATCCAGGCGCGGTTCTCGCGGTCGATTTCCGGCCGCGTTTCTTCGACCAGCGGCGGCGTGCGGCTGCCCAGGTAGTCCAGGGCTTGGACGACTTCATCTTTGCCGGCGATGATGGCCTCGCCCCGCAATTGCAGGATGAGGGTGGCCGCTTGAAGGCCGAAGCGGGTGCGGTTGGCATCCATGATCTTCAGCAGCGCCGCGTGGAGAATTTCTTTGGTGGTGTTCATACTTCTTAATTCTTAATTCTTAATTCTCATTTCATCCTTTCAATCAGCCGGTCGATTTTGGCGTCCATCTGCACCAGGCGCGTCGTGTTCGTTTCGCTCGCTTCCCGCAGCGCGCAAATCTCGCCCTCGATCGGATTGATGCGAAAATGCAGCTTCTCCCGGTCGGCCTTGGACTCCGCCGCCATGGCGTCCAGCTTGGCGTTGAGCCGGCCCTCGACCCCGCGCTCGATGCCGCCGAGCTTGGAGAAAATTCTGTCGTGTTCCTCCTTGTTTTCCTGCACCTGCCGGTCGAATTCCTTTTTATCCACCGGCGTCCCGGCGAAGGTGACCTGGACCTTTTGCGCCTTGGCGATGGCCACCCAGGCCAGGATGGTGGTCACGACCACGCAGATCATGCTCACGGCGATGGAAACGATTTGCAGCGTGTTCATGGTTGGGGGATTCCGCTCCTAATCTTACTCGTAATCTTAATCCTGTCCCGTCCTTCTGATTCTGAGGGCAAGAGGGGATTAGGATTAGGATTAAGATTAGGAGCTGAAAGCATTTCCACATACCGGCTGACGTGGTGATCGGCCAGCAGCGCCAGGCGATGCCCGGCGTGGTATTCCCGCCAGGTTCCAAACACGTCGCTGCATCCTTTCAACCACCACGGCGGACTCACCTGGTAGGGCTGCGCTGCCGCGCAGCCGGCGACGCGCAGCAGCGCGTCCCTGCCGAATGAAGGATAAAAAACTTCCGTGCCGCAATGCCGGTACATGCCGAGGAGCCACGGAATGCGCGTGATAAAATCCTCTCCGTCCACCACCCGGAACGTGCAAGATTTCAACAGCGCCTCATAATAGTCGCGGAAAGCGGCATTGCCGCCCCGCGGCTCCCCGAAGGTATAGACCCCGGCAATGCCCCATTGACACCGAATGGCGAACAGTTTTGCCAGCGCCCCGCCCAGACTGTGGCCGGTGATCCAGAGCCGTGGAGCGCCTGGGCCGCCGGCAGGGACGCGCTGCTGCGCGTCCCCGCCTGCCCGCAACAATTTTTCCACGGACGACTTCAGAGCCTCCCAGACACTATTCAGCGCCTGCTGGAATCCCTCGTGGACTTCGGCTTGGCGCGGCCCCCCGCCCGCGAGCGCAACCCGTCTGGCGCGCAGGTCCGTCACGAAATTCCGCAACGATCGTGTGCCCCGGAAGGCCACGATCAGGTCTTGCGCATTTTTCCAAAGGACCACCTGCGTGTCCGTGCCCCCGTCAACGATCCGCCCCGCCACATCCCACCCGTCCGACCCGCCCCACCCGTCCGCCACGTCCGACCCGTCCGCCCCGTCTGACCAGTCGGACTCATAAGCCGCCGCCGCGAACCCCGCCAATTGCCGGGCATTCTCCAGATCGTATTTGTTAGGGATGGGCGCGTTCATGGAAAAGTAAGAATTAAAAAGGCAGAATTAAGAAGTGAAGCTTCAGAGGAGGCGGCTGTTTTTTTCATAATTCTTAATTCTTCCTTCTGCCTTTACTTCGCCGCGCTCTTCACCGCCGCTCCGATGATATTCCCCGCCGCCGTCCCGGTGGCGGCGATGGCCGGGACCAGGTTGCTATCCACCAGCACCGTGAACGATCCGGCCGCGAAGGCGGACCCGCCGCCCAAGGCGCATTGGTTGGTATGATTGGCGGTCATGGCCTGGACGTTCGGGTCCGCAAAGAGAAAAAAGCCGCCGCCTCCTTCGCTATCGCGCCATTCCTCGCGCGAAAGCAGGCCGTCGGCCCGGTCGTGGAACACCTCCATCGTGTGCGTCGTCACCGCCTTGCGGTGCGGGCACGCGCAGCCAAACAAAGTCAGAATTAAGAAGGCAGAAGGAAGAAATCCGGGGTATCGAATCACTGTTTTCATACTTCTTAATTCTTAATTCTGCCTTCTGCCTTTATTCCGGTGCGGGCACGCGCAGCCAGAGAAAGTAAGAATTAAGAAGGCGGAATTAAGAAGTGCCAAACCGAGGATGAGCGTGTGTTTTGTCATATTTCTTAATTCTTAATTCTTAATTCTGCCTTCTTCCTTTATTCCGGGATCGTCGTCGATCCGCTGATGCTGTTCGTCCCCTGGCTGTAGGAGCCGCCGACCGTGACCGAGTTTGTGCCGGCGCTTACGGTCAGCCCGGCGGCGATGCCCTTTTGGGCGACGTTCACCGAGACGCCCAGCCCGGCGAGGTTGGCGGTGGTTCCGCAGCCCGCCGTGGCCAGGGCCAGGGCGGTCAGGAGGGTCAATGAGGCGATATGCAGTGTTGTTTTGTTTTTCATAAAGAGGGGGTCCGCGAGGGTGTCCGGGGCCGCGCGAAGGAGTGGGAGGGTGGGCGGCTGGACCCCGTCGCGGACCAAATTCATTTCCTTAACTACTTTCTTCATCACGCCACATTTATAGCATAACTACCCGATTTTGTACAGGCCATCATGACACTTTTTTTTAAAACACGAAAACCCCGTAAACATTGATGAAAACGCGCGCCGGGGGCCTCCTTGTCAAGTATGTATTCTTGACAAGAGCCGAAAAAACCCGGAATTTTTCGCGCTTTTCCAGGGGCCGGGGGGGCGGATCAAAAAAGAAGGAAAAGCGCCCCCTGAAGAAAATCGCCTCCTCCGTCCGATTTGTCCGCCCCGTCCCATGTGTCCCATGGGTCCCATGGGTCGCGCACCCGCGTACGCGGAGCCAGCGGGAGAGGGCCACTTAGCCGTTTAGGCGACTCGACGTTTTAATAAACCTCTTGATTTGCAACAACTTACAATTTTTGGATTCAGTGTGGGAACCCTGCGCGTAGCATGTCGGAGATGGCCTTAAACGGTGTCGGAGATGGCGTTTTACTGTGGGGGAAAAGGCCGCTTTTATCCGCTTTTGCTGTCATGTAGATCGCAGCTTGCCAGGCTTTGTTTTGCCGCGCTGAGAAAAAGATTCTCCTGCGCCATGTTTTCGGATACGCTGGCCGCACTTTGCAACGCATGAATTGTGTCCGAAACAAAAACGACGCTCCGGCGCTGACGAAAATCCCTCCGGGAACGGATGGCAAAAAGCCGCCATGAGTTCGCTCACACCAAAGAACGGCCTGATTTTTCGCATCACGCACATTGCCAATGTGCCGTGGATTCTCGATCACGGTTTGCATTGCCGGACTACGGCGGAACGCGATCCGAATTACGTGGAGATCGGCAACCCTGAACTCATTGAGAAACGCACTCTTAAGCAAGTTCCAATTGCACCCGGCGGCGTGTTGAGCGACTACATCCCGTTTTATTTTACCCCTCATTCACCGATGCTGCTCAACATCAAAACAGGATACCAGGGAGTCACCAAGCGACCCATGAGCGAAATCGTCATCTTGGTTTCTTCACTGCCCGCGCTGGCCCGGAAGGGAATTCCGTTCGTTTTCACGGACCGCCACGCATATTTGCAAATGGCCAGCTTTTTTTCCGACCTCGCGCAACTTAACCGCATTCCGTGGGATTTGCTGCAAAATCGGGATTTCAAACGCGACGTAAGCGACCCCGGAAAATTCGAGCGTTATCAGGCCGAAGCGCTCGTGCATCGGTGCTTGCCTATAACCGGCCTTTGGGGCATCATGTGCTACGGAAACGCACAGAAGACTGCATTGCAGGCTGAGGTTGAGAAACGGGGGCAATTGTTGCAGGTTGTGGTGAAGCCGGACTGTTATTTTGATGATTAGCTACATTACAGGCAATTTGCTGGACGCCCAAACCGAGGCGTTGGTCAACACCGTCAATGAGGTCGGTGTTATGGGCAAGGGTATCGCCTTGATGTTCCGCGAGGCATTTCCGGCCAACTCAGCCGCGTACGAGGCCGCGTGCCAAGAGGGAGAGGTGCGTGTTGGACGGATGTTCGTCACTGAGAACCGCGCGCTTAACGGCCCGCGCTGGATAATCAATTTTCCCACCAAGAAACACTGGCGGCATCCCTCCAAGCTTGAGTGGATTCGGGACGGCTTGGCGGATTTGCAACATGTCATCGAGGATAAACACATTAAATCTATTGCTTTACCGCCCTTGGGCTGCGGTAATGGCGGATTGGAATGGAGCCAAGTCCGCTCGACTATCGAGGCCGTGCTGTCGCCACTGGAAAATGTGAATGTCATTGTGTTCGAGCCGACCCCCGCGTACCAGAACACCGCCAAGCGCGCGGGTTTGGACGAGTTAACGCCATCCCGTGCGATGATTGCCGAATTGGTGCGTCGCTATTCAATCCTTGGCATTCAATGCACAAATCTTGAAGTTCAGAAATTGGCGTGGTTTCTCCAGCGAACGATTAATGGCTTGCATTTAGAAAATCCGCTTAGACTGACGTTCGAGGCCAACAGGTACGGCCCTTATGCGGATAATTTGCGCCATCTACTGGATGGACTGGACGGCAGTTACCTTCATTGCGAGAAACGTTTGGCGGACGCCGGGCCGCTTGAACCGATTTGGTTTGAGGATTCTAAGTTTGAAAGTGTTCGGGAATTTCTGTTCAGCCGCGGTGCGCGCAAATATCTGCCCGCCTTAGAACGCACTGCCGATGTAATAGACGGATTCGAGTCTCCGCTCGGAATGGAACTTTTAGCGACGGTCGATTGGTTGTTGAGTCGGGAAAAACGCGCCGCAACAGTGGCAGCAATGCGCGCAGGTTTAGCGCATTGGCCGGGCGGTCGAAGTGCCGCCCACCGCAAGCAGAAGCTTTTCACCGATACGTGGCTGGAACTTGCCTTGCAACGGCTGACGAATTCAACGCTGCTGCCGCAGCCGTCTTTAAACCTTGGATAATGTGCGGCTTATCGCCGCCGTGGACTTCAGCCTTTAGCCGTGGCGTTGCCGGTTTCCTTCGTCTCAAAACACACCCGGGGGCGGCTCTCCGTTTCGCAGAGCTTGATGAGCCTCGGGGCGGCGCTCCCCAGCAGCGTCGCCGCTTCGGCGCGGAAACTTTCGATCGGAACGTAAAACACCGATGGCACGAACAGCGACTCAAAGTATTTGCCGGCGGCGCTTTTGATCTTCTCCACCGCCCTGCCTTCGCTGTCAATTTTGGCTTTGAGCGCGGGGCCGGGGATGTTGACGCGGGCCACGTCGCCGTTCAGGCCCTGGAAGGTGATGGCTTTGCCGCCGCCTTCGGTCTCGGCCGCCTCGTCCATGCGCGATTGCGCCTCGGTGACGAGCCGGGCTTTCATCTCTTTGAGGCGGTCTTGTTGCAGGGAGATTTCACGGTCGAGGCTCACCGCCTCGGCCACCAATTGTCTTAGTTTTGTTTCATTCATTGTTTCTGTTTCCTTCATGGTTCGTGTTGTTTTCTTGCGGTTTGAGCTGCCCCTTGGCCTCCATCCTTTTCAGGGCGCGGACGATTTTGCGCAGGGCGCTGATTTCAAGCTGGCAAACCAGGGCGGTGGACAGGCCGAGGATTTCCGCGACCTCCCGGCTGGTGCGCACCGGCTTCAGGGCCATGGAGAGATGCTCAATGTCGCTCTGCGACAGGTTCCAGCGTGCCTTTTCCTTGTTCATACGGACATGGATCTCCTCTTGAGAAATTCAAAAACGCTCTGGTAAAGAACGGCCGGGCTTCTCCCCGGCCCGGTCGGGCCGACACAGCACAACTCCCCGTCGGCGATCAGGCCGGCCAGGTGTGTCCGGCAACAGAGAAATCGTCTTTGCAGTTCCCGGCCGCGCACCGTGGCCGCGCGCGGGGTGAGGGCGGGCGGCCGGGGCAGAATGGCTTCGATCACTTGAGGCAGGGAAAGATCCTCGGCGCCGAAAGCGTTCGGGTCCCCGCCGCTTTCCCGGGCCAGGTAGGCCAGGAGCGATTCCCGCCAGATGCGCACCTCCGGGCGGCAGGCCCCCTTGCGGGCAATGTCCCAGGCCCACCGGATTTGGCGGCTGTCGATCAGCCGCAGCACGTCGGCCTTGCCGAAGCGCTGGCGGCTCAAGCCCATCAGGGTCCGGGGGTGCTGCAAATGGCGCCAATCCCCCGCCGGGGCGGGTGATAAAAAAAGTTGAGTTTTCTGGTTGATTATCCGTTTAGTATTTATTATCATTTTTCTACATTACGTATTCTTTGGATATACGTCAAGTGATAAAGTAATTAAAAATAAAAAAATAAAAAAAATAATAATATGGACCCGTTAAAAGAAGAGTTTGCGAGGCTGGTGGCCATCATGGGCTGGAACCAGAGTGAGACGGCGCGGCAACTGCACATGAGCGCCGCCGCGGTCAGCAACCTGATGAACCCCAATCATTCCAACCGCCCGCGTCCCACCACGCTGCAATTGTTGAAACTGATCGTTTCAGGGGAGCACCCGGAGGCGATCGAGCCGCGGCATTTCAAACTGAAGGGCAAACCGGGCATGGGCACGTCCCTCTCGGTGCGGGAGGATTATCTGGACGCGCGGGAGAGGAAGTTGATCACCGACATCCGCCGGTTGACGGAGAACGAACAGGAGACGATCTACCGGGTGGTCTATGCCATGATCTTCAGGGCGCTGCCCCATGGCGCGGCGAGGAAGAAAAAATAAGCGCGGGCCGGGGATGGATGGGAGGGGGTTTGGCTGATCTTGGCGCCGGCGCGCCGGCCGTGTGAGTGCCGGGCGCCGCGCCGGCCGGGGAGGCTCGCATTTTAAATGCGGCGCGGGCCGCGGCTTTTCGCGGGTGTGACATCAGGGTGCGCCCGATGCCGTTTCATAAGCGATGGCTGTTTCGCTGGCCAGGGGATCGTCTATTTTCGAGAGAATTCGATAGGTCTTGATTTGGAATGACACCCTTTGCCCGTCGGCCAGCCCCAGGCGCGAGTATTCTTCCTTGCTGATGCGGGAACGAATGGTCAGGCCGCTGTCCAGGGCCAATTCCAACCGCAACATCAGCCCGAGGAAATAGGCGCGGCGCAAAACGGCCTGAAAACGGAGGGCGCGCGGGTCCGGCGAAACTTGAACGGCATAGGGGCGAAAGCCAATGCGCATCTTTTGGCCTTCGCAAAGGCCGTGGGCCGGGAATTCCAATTCCTGGCAACGCGCCACTCCGCCGCGCACCTGCACTTCGAGAACGTTCAAGACGCCCACAAAGCGGGCCACGAATTCGTTTTTCGGCTCTTCATAGACTTGCCGCGGTGTGCCGATTTGTTCGAGCCGGCCCTTGGAGAAAATGACGATCCTGTCCGCCACCTCCATCGCTTCCTCCTGATCGTGTGTGACAAAGATGGTGGTGAGTTTTAATTCCTGATGCAGCCGAACGAGCCATTGGCGCAGTTCCTGGCGGATTGGCGCGTCCACCGCCGCGAACGGTTCGTCCAGCAACAGGACGGCGGATTGGGCGGCCAGGGCGCGGGCAATGGCCACCCGCTGGCGCTGGCCGCCGGAAAGTTCATGCGGATATCGTTTTTCCAGCTTTTGCAGATCGAGGCGATTGATTAATTCCGTCACTCGCGCCTGGATGCGCGCGGCGTCCCATCTTTTTACTTTCAGGCCAAAGGCGATGTTCTTGAAGACGGTCATGTTCTTGAACAATGCGTAATTCTGAAAAACGAAACCGATGTTGCGCCGCGGCGCGGGCAGGTGGTTGACGGGGGCTCCGCCGATCCAGATGGAGCCGCCGTCCGGGGTGTCCAGTCCGGCGATCAGCCGCAGGACGGTCGTTTTGCCGCCGCCGCTGGGCCCGAGCAAAGCCACTAATTCGCCGTCGCCGACTGAGAAACTCACGTCGTCCAAGGCATGGGTTTTGCCAAAGCGCTTGGAAATATTCTTCAGTTCAATGCTCACCTGGAAATGAAAAGATAAAGCCCGGATATTGTGCATGGGAACAAGCCGGCGTCAACGGAATTGGGTTCCCCTCACCGATCAACTAGCCCAAAGCCTGGGCAAAAAACAACCGGCCAAGCCGGCGAAGGCGAGCGCCGCGACCCCTTTTGACGACCGCGAGGCCAGGCGCATCCTGTCCAGGGAATCTTTCACCGCCTCGCTGACCGGACGAATTTTCACGCCGGTTTTCAGGAGCTTTGCCACATCGAGAATGCAATGGGACTGGGGCGTGGCGGACGCGGCGCCGGCCGGATCTTCCTCCGGCTGGCCGAAGTTGAATTGGAAGGGCAGCTTGAGGACGCGCTGCAAACCTTCGACAAGCTCGCGGGTGGTGACGGCGCCGGGATTGGTGACATTGTAGATGCCGAAAGGGGCGCGAATCTCCCAGAGGTCCAGCGCGGCCTTGACGAAATCCTCCAGATGCGAAATGGAGTTTATATGATCGTAAATCACGGCCTGCCCTTGCAGCCGGCACAGCCAGTTGCAAGGCTCGTCCCGCTCGTTGAAGGGCAGCCTGGGGCGCCAAATGTAGCTTTGCCCGATCTCCCGGATGGCTTCCTCGGCCAAAGCCTTGGTCCCGCTGTAAAAGTTGGAAGGCGAAGTCCGAAAGGAAAAATTCGGTTCGTCCAGTTCCGTATAACCGAGGAAACTTGCCGGCTCGCTTTCATAGAGCTGGAGCAAATCCGGCCGACTGAGGTCCGTTTCCGTCCGCAGCGTTCCATCTTCAAGCACCTTGGCCCCGGAATAGATTTCGCCCGAGGAAACGTGACCCCAGGGCGTTTTCGTCATCGAGCAAACCCGCGCGATCATCTGCGGCAAAATGGCGTTAGCCGCCATCATTTTTTCCCGCTCGCCACGCATGGCGCTTCCGTTGGCGGTTCCCGCATAACTGGCCGCGTTGATTAGGAAGACCGGCTTCATGGTTCGAAGGTAATCAAACAAGAAATCGAAACGGGAATAATCGAACGCCCGGCGGGTCAGCGGAATAAACGAATGCCCCCGCCTGCGCAATTCGCTGGCAAAAGCTCGCCCAATATATCCGCTTGCGCCCAAGAGCAAAATCATACGTATCCTTTAGGCTACCACCATTCTGTTTGTGACCGCAAATGTTGTGCCATAATGAAAGAAGCCGATTTTACTCAAAGCAATGGCCGGAAACGGCATTATGTATGTGCCTTTACATCAATGTATTATGCATTACAAACGGCCTTTGCCTGCTGATATCGGATGCCGTCTGAGGGCCATCTTCTTGCCTGAAAAGTGTAAAGTTTCCCGACAGGGATTTGACACATTGCTTCAATGGAACAAGTGCAGGAACAGAACGAAAACGCCAATCAAACCAACGCCAGTTCCAAAACTGGCCAGAACCAAGGCTTTGTGGTGTTTGAGTATCTCGCCGACAATGGCATGCGTCGCCAGAAAAACGAAGCCGCCGCCCGCGTGCGCCAGCGCGACCGAAATCCAAAACGGGGAGGCGTGGGGGAAGAAGAGCCATCCCATCACGCCGCCGAGCAATGTCGTGGCCTCCACTGCAAGAACGCGAAAAATGATTCCCTTGGTGCCCAACCCGGCGCCGCGCAACAACGCGCCCAGCGCCAGCCCTTCCGGGATTTTATGCACACAGACGGCGAGGATGATCGAAAAGTCCACGATTCGACCGGAAGCGGAGGAAGTTGCCTCTGCCTGGCCGCCGGCCGAAATGCCCAAGCCGTCCACCGTGCAGTGGATGGCCAGCGCCAGCATCATGGCCGAGGCTATCTCGCTGAACCGGTGGGTGGTGGCTTCATCGAAATGGCTGGCCGCGCAAGCCGGACAAATATGGAAAATATACTTGCTGATGAGGGAAAAGACGGCGTAACCGGAGGCAAGAGCGAGCAACAATTGCCACCAGCGCAGATCTTCGGTCGTTTCCGGCAGAATGGCAAAAAGCGTCACGCCCAGGAGCGTGCCCGCGCCCAGGCTGATCAGGGCGCACAACCGCCTGTGCGAAGTGCCCAGCACCGCGCCGAGCGTTCCGCCTCCAACCGCCAGCGCAAAGGCCAGCGCGACATATCCGAGAGATGAATCTTCGTTCACAGGGGCAACTCCCTTCAATCATTTGCCTTTGCCGTAGCGCAGAAAAGTTTCCAGGTGTTGGGGATGCTCATGCCAAAACCGAACCAACCTGGAAAAAACCCGCAAGGTCTCCGGTTTGAGATGGTGCTCAATGACTTCGACTTCCTGCTCCACTGTTTCCGCGCTCAGCCCGAGCATATGCAGCAATTCGGCCAGGGTTTGGTGGCGCACTTTGATGTGGTTGGCCACGGCGCGGCCTTCCGGCGTCAGGGTGAAGCCGCGGTATTTTTCATAGTTGACGAACCCGCGCTTGGCCAGCCGGCGCACCATGTTGGAGACGGCCGAGCGGCTCAAGCCGAGCGACGCCGCCATGTCAGAAACGCGGGCATACCCCTTCAAGTCAACCAATTCCTGCATCCGCTCCAAATGATCTTCGGTGGAGTCCGACCGGATTTGGCCGGCGCTCGTTGTGTGCTTCAAATTCGCGCTCACCGGAGTCTTTTAACAGGCCAGCGGCGCGATGGCGAGCTTTCCCTCGGTGGCAAGGGCCGGGTCAAACGGCGGCAGGCGGCAGGGCGGCGGTCAATGCCGCGGCCCTGCCGGCCTGCTCTTCCCCACCCGTCAATAAGCCATGTGTCATGCGACTGCCTTTTCCAGCAGGCCCTCGGTTCGATGGCGAATCTGCCGCTGGCGGGCTTCCTGCCGTCGCGCGGCACAAACCTTTTCCTCAAGCAACGCCGGGAAAAAAAGCAGCGGGAACGGCGTCATCCACGCCAAACCGGCCGCTTCATTGGCCGCGCGCCGCAACGGAGCGCCCTGGGCCGGGTCCGCCGCTGCGTTGAGCAACGGCCCGAGCAAACGCTCCTTCAATTGCTCGAGCTCGGTTTCGAGCGCGCCGCGAAAAGGCACGGGCGCGATGGCGCCCACCTCGAATTGAGTTTCGGCTTCAAAGCGCGTCATAATCTGTCTGTATGGCTGTCTCATGTTTCCTTTCAAAATTGTCTGCCAGTCGAAATCGTTGGCCAGAAAACAAAAAACCCACGATTGACTGGCAATCGTGGGTTTTAAATTTGTTTTCTGGCCTTAGAAAATGGCCTCCACGTTGCCGGCGAACCGGGATGCGCGCCACATTGAAATGGCTTGGCAGGAGCCATGGGCGCGCGCGTTAGTCTGGACTTTCAGTGTCTTATTCATCTTTAACTCCCCCCAATAAATCAGATTCCCGACCCTTTGTCAAGCCCGGCTTTCGATTTCCTCTTGTTCCCACAGGACTCCATGCTAATTTCTTGGTGTGAGCAAAGGCGCAACAAACGGCAGCAAGCCACTCAAAATGGTGACTTGCGGGCGTTGCAAGGCCAAGACCTTCATATCGGGCGACTTGGCCCCGTTTGCCACCGAAGCGTGCAAAAAATGCGGCCATCCGGTCATGCTACCGGTCATGTTGCGCAACTTCGAGCTGCGCGCCATCATCGCCTCCGGCGGCATGGGCACGGTCTATAAGGCCCACGACGTCAAGCTGGAGCGGGAAGTGGCGCTGAAAATGATGAAGCGCGAGATGGCGGCCGATCCGGAAATCATGAAGGCCTTCGATCGCGAGGCCCGCGCCGGCGCGGCGCTCAATCACACCAACATCATTCACATCTATAGTTTTGACGAATTCGAGGGCCAGCCCTATCTGGTCATGGAACTGGCCGATCAAGGCAGTCTGGACCGTCGCATCGAAACCGAGGGGCACGTGCCTGAATTGGAAGTTTTGGATGTCGGCATCAAAATGGCCTCGGCTTTGGCCTCCGCCCTCAAACACAACCTGCTGCACCGCGACATCAAACCCGGCAACATCCTCTACAACATGGAGGGCGAACCAAAGCTGATCGATTTCGGCCTGGTGCGCGCCGCCGAGGCCGGCAACACCTGGGAAGAGCATGTCTGGGGCACGGTCTATTACGTCGCGCCCGAAAAGATCGAGCGCCGAGGCGAAGATTTTCATTCCGACATGTACAGCTTGGGCGGAACGCTCTATCACGCGCTGACCGGGCACGTCCCGTTTGAAGCGCCGACAGTGCAGGAAGTACTGGCCGCCCAGGTTCACACGCCCTTGACTCCGCCCGATCAGGTTTTGCTGGGCATTACCCAATTGACCAGCGACGCCCTGGTCCGCGCCATGGCCAAGCAGCCCGGCGACCGTTTTGCAGATTACGAGGAACTGCAAATGGCGCTGGAAGCGGCCCGCAGCCAGTTGCTTGTGCGACAAGTCCGCGAGGCCGGCCAAGGCCCGCCCAACAAAAGCTGGTGGCGGAAGAAGAAGTAGAATCTTGTTCTACTGTTTATTCGGGGCGGCGGGAGGGGAGGTGGATCTGGGTTTTGGCTCGCCGATGTTCACGGTGACGGCCACCCAATTCCCGGAATCGTCCTGACGTTCAAAAGCTCTTACCTTTTCTCCCACGACGGCATCCGCGAAAACCCCCGGCTGGCCATCCTTCCTGATTTTGGTGTTGGATGTGACATGGATGGTTTGCGAGGCCCCGCTGGCCAGGGTGATGGTGATGGTGTTGGCATCTTTGTCCACACTGGCGATCGTGCCGGCATATCTTTTCACTTTCGGTTTGGCGGGGGCGGTCGACGGTTTGTTGGTGCTGGACGACATGGCATTAGTCTGCGCCTGGGTCGTAAAAGCGGCCAAGGTCGCGGCTGTCAGAAGAACGAGGCAAATTTTTGCGAATGATTTCATATTTTTTATTGTTAGTCGAATATACAGGTGTTCAGGGACGTCTGGCGTGATACCAGAGGGCCGCCCGCCTGCCAAGCACTTTTTTCGCCCTTTTTTCCATGCTTTTCATATCGGTTGGGGATCATTTCTTCAGGCGCAGGAGGGTCAGCAGCGGAAACGATTGATCAACATCGTATTGCTGCAACAGACGCTGCACCTCGTCTTGGGTGTAGCCGGAAAGGTCGTTTTTGAACAGAATGAGCACCTGTCGCCGATTTTGCAGCAAATTATTAAAATAAAACTCCTCGTGTGATTGGTCGAACATGGCGTGATCCCATTGCACCGGCTCATGCAACGGCGACGGTTTGGCGAAGGCCGCATACCCCCATTGCATGCGCGGACCAAACCAGACGGAGGAGGACGGCTCCCGGCGCAACACTTCCGCCTCTTCCTTGAGCACTTCTTCAAATACGTCGCCACAACGCACCTCCTTGAAAAATCCATCGGCGATGGTGTGCCGTGAACCGTCCCATTCAAAAAATTGCACCGGGCCGATGGATTGGACCCGGTCACGGGCCATGCCCTGCGCCAATCCGGCGGCGCCGAGGACCACACAGGCGAGGGCGAAGTAGCGGTTCCACCAGAGCGGCATCTGGAAAACCGGCCCTTCCGTGTGCCAGGCGGGACAGCGCAGTTCAGCCACCAGCAGTATGGCGGCGCAGAGCACGGGGGGCATATCCACCAGCTTCTGTTCACTGTTGGTGATGAAACCATAGAGTCCGCCCAGCAACGCGAACGCGGGAATCCAAGGACCCGGCGAGCGCAGGCTCCCGCGGCCCAGGTAAAGCGCCATGGCCACCGGCAGGAAGAGGACCGCCTCCCCCAGGAGTTTCTGTCCAAGGTGGGCCATGAAAAACCCAACTCCGCCCAAGATCGTCAAGGCGGGAACCCAGGAACCCAGCGAGCGCAGAGTCCTGCGGCCCTGGCTGAGCACCAGGACCGCCGGCAGCAGGATGCTTGTCAGCATCACCATGGCCATGCGCTTCTCGAGAGGATTGAGGTCCTGCAGGAATGGCGCCAAGGACACGCCGCGATGGGCGGCACTCAGATAGCTTGCTATCATGCCGGTAAAACTCAGGTTGTTGATCGAGAGGAATACCACGAAAAGTGCGAACGCGCCGAGCGAGACCCAGATCAATTTCCAACGGTGCCTGGGTGAGGCGAAGAGAATCACCGAAATCCCCGGGATCAGGACCCCCGCGACATTGGGTTTCATCGTGGCCAGGAGCAGCAGGGCCGCACCATAGGATGCCAGGGCGATCTTCTCGGCGGGGCGGCGCAGCCAATAAGTGGCTGAGAGCACGTAAAGCACCGTCGCCACATCCGTGATCGAATTGTACGTCCAAAAAGAAGCCAGCATCGGCGAGAAGACCTGCACCGCCACGGCCCAGAGCAGCGTCGTCCAGCTCCGGCCAAACAATTGTGCCAGCAACAACAGCGACCAGGCAAACGTCGGCACCGCAAAAAGCGCGATCATATCAACGAATGATCGCCAATAGACTCCGAACCATTGGAAGGCGAACTTGGCGCCAAGGACAAACGCGACCGGCGTCGTGCAGGGAAAATCCACATAGGCCGTTTGCCCCTTGAACAAGCGCCAGCCGATGTCCACCATGTAGCCGTGATCGTATCCCCCAATTTGATGCATCCCGCAACGGAGGATGAAAAGCGCGATGAAGACTGCCAGGGCGGCGCCGATACCGTAGAACACTCCGGGTTTCATGGCCGCCTTTGGCGGAACTGGATCGAACCAACCCCAGGCCACGCCAATGAGTCCTGCCGCGCCGCCCAGCAAAACGGCCCCGATGATAAAATCCCTATGGGCTTCCATGCTTATGGGGGAAAAATATAAACTCCAGAAATAGTTCAAGTCATGGGTGTTAAAGTCCACCGGGTTCTTTTCGACGGGCGCGACGCTGAGTCCGTTCCAAAGCCGGCTCAACCCGGCCAGAAAGAGCAACAGGCCAAAACACGTCCCCGCCGGTTTGAGCCAGTCAGCGGCCTGCGCCGCTTTCGACGAGGCGGACGGTTTCTGGAAGTTGGGCTCCGACATTTAGACCTTTCCATTTAGATGAACGGGACCCCCCCGGCTCTGCCAGTGGTCGCTGACTTCTTTCGTTCCAGACTCTGGCGGCCTTCCACAAGACCAGAGGGATTTGCATCCTCCAAACAGTTCGACTTCCCTCTGCGCATTCAGTTCTCACATTTTATACTCTTTTGTCTTCTCTTCGCTCCGTCCGGCAAATTCGCGGCGCATTTGGCAAGGCGCGGGCACAGTCTGCCACAAACCGCGCCCCTGTCAACCAGTTCAAAAATGTGAAAGCGTGAACGTGAACGGGTTGGTCCCGCATAGGCGCTTCGCTCCAAACGGGGGGGGACGGGGCGCATTATATTTTCTGCCCCGGATATTTCTGCCATCCTCTTCGAGAAAAATCGGAAATAGTTTTTGCGCGAACTCTTAGAGCGTGTTTTGAAAATCCGATTTTCGACCGCCCCCCGGCAAATGGCTCGGCAGGAGCCTCGCCCTACCGGGGCGTTTTTGGCAGGGCGAGGCTCCTGCCGAGCCAGGGCGTCATCAATATGAGATTTTCAAAACACGCTCTTAATCGCGGAGCAAGGTTTGCGCGCGCTCAAGCTCGGATGGAATCCCGATATCAATGAACATGCCGGATGTCTTGAAGGCATACAGCGCGCGTTGTCCGACGAGCACGGGAAACAGGTCACGCTCCAGTGAGGCGGGCCTGCCTTGGGCCAAGGGCTGCAAGACTGATCGCTGGAGGAGGTAGATTCCGGCGTTGATCCAGCCCGCGCTAAGTGCTTGGGCTTTTTCGTTGTAACCGGCGATAGCACCATCGGGTTCCAACTGCAAGCTGCCGTAGCGGGAGGAATCCGTGACCTGGACGGCCACGATCGTCGCGGCAGCCCGGTGGTCACGGTGATGAGCCATCATCCTGGAAAAATCCACCGCGCAGTAGGAATCGCCGTTGATGACTACGAAAGGATCCGAGCCGACCATGGCCTGGGCATTGAGCACGGCGCCAGCCGTCCCGAGAAGTTCCCTTTCGTGCGCGTAGCGCATGCGGACGCCGTGGCCGCGTCCGTCACCGAAGTGGGCTTCTATTGCGTCTGCCCGGTAACCAACGCACAGGACGACATCCCGAAAACCGGCACGGGCGGCTTGCGCCACGAGGATTTCGAGAAATGGCCTGCCGTTGACAAGCGCCATGGGCTTGGGCAGGTCAGGGAGCACGCTGCGCAGGCGCGTCCCCAATCCGCCGGCAAGAATGACCATCGAAAGGTCTTGTATCGCAAATCCGTTCATGGCCGATAAAAAATGGTTTGGCTGCCGATGTCCTCGAAGGAAAAGTCGATTGCCCGCAACTCGGGCAGTGCGCGCTTGATGGATTGGTGGTGCTCAGGTTCGGAATACAAGAGCAGAAAACCGCCGCCACCCGCTCCCAGCAGCTTGCCACCGATGGCGCCAGCTTGCCGGGCGCGCGCATAGGCGTCATCGATGCCCGGCGAGCTGATTTTGCTGGAGAGCCCGCGTTTGATGAGCCAGCTCTCATGCAGCAGAGCGCCGAATTGCGCGAGATCCCCGCTGCCCGTTAGCACTTCCATTCCCTGGCCAACAAAGGTTTTGAGGCGGTCGAGTTGTTGCGTGTTGAGTCCGCCCGCAGTGCGTTCGATCTGCTCCTCCAAAATATCATGGGCGTGACGCTGGATGCCGGTGTAGAGAAGCAAGAGGCGATCATTTAAAGCCCGCAGACGCGCCGGCGCCAGGATGACGGGGCTGACACGCACCGTGCCATCGGTTAGAAACTCCAAGTGACGGAGTCCGCCGAAAGCGCACGCGTATTGGTCCTGGCAGCCCACGCGTTCCTTGATGAGCTGTTGCTCCACGTGGACGGCTTCAGCGGCGAGCCGCTCGCGGCTGACCATTTGGTTCTTGAAAGCATGCAGAGCGTGCAGCAGGCCGACCGTGGCGGAGGAGGAGGACCCCAGGCCGGTCCGGGCAGGAAGATTGGTCACGTAGTGAATTTCCACACCACGTTCGATGCCGAGAAAGCGCAGGCACTCCCGGGCCGAGGGATGGCAGATTTCATCCACCGTTTTGACTGCCTCCACTCTCGAGTAATGGATACGCAGCTCGTGGTCAGCAAACCGGGTGAGAGGGTGAACCGTGACTATAGTGTATTGGTTGATGCTCGCCGCCAGGGTCGCGCCGCCGTGGCGGAGGAAATAGTCCGGATAGTCGGTGCCACCTCCAAGAAAGCTGATTCTGACGGGTGTCTGCGTAATGACCATGTGAAATTGTCGGGTTCAGGGTTTGTCCGCTTGGTTCGGGCGGCGGTCAGGGCGGTCGCCCAATAGATCTTCGCGATGACTCCAAAACCACTCGATTGTCTGTTTGAGTCCGCTTTCCAAGGGAGTCATCTTGTGGTCAGGCGCCAGCCGCTGAAGTTTTTCCACTGACAGGCATTTCGACTTCGCGCCCACGTAACGCGCCGTGTCATAACGGATGGCTGCGGCATCGTAACCGGCGATCTCACAGATAAGCCGGGCAAAGTGGCGTATGGAGAACTCTTCGCCGGCGCCTATGTTCACCGTCTCGTTGTCGCAGTCTGCAGCCAGCCGGAGAGCCAGAGTGACGAAGTCGTCAAGGTAAACGAGTTCGCGGCGCTGGTGGCCGTCGCCCCACAGGACGACGGGGCCGCCGGAGAGCTTGGCGCGCAGGATCTTTCGAATCAGGTCGAAGATGAAGTGCATCTGCCGCCCATCGGTGTGATAGCCGGGGCCGTAGAGAGTCGAGGGAACCAGGTGCAGATAGGCAAGGCCGAACTGGCGGCGCAAGGCCTCGACGCCGGCATAGAGCATGCGCTTGGTCATGGCATAGGTGAACAAGCTTTCGATCGGCGTGCCGGCCATGTAGTTTTCCTCCTTCAATTCCAACGCCGGATCATAGGAGCAACTGGTGCCCATGCACACCAGCTTGGCCTGCGGCTGGCAGCGCTGCCACCAGGCGAGGACATTGGTGTTGATTTGCTGGTTGATGATCCATTGTTCGCCCGGATGCTTGAGGCAAAAATCGCCCGCCTGGGTCCATGCCGCCAGATGATAGATTTGCGCATAAGCGCACTGGTTGAATCGCTCGAGATTGCCAGCCACCGTGAGATCACAACTGGCTGAACTCAGCCGCACGACCGCATGGCCTCGCGCTTCAAGCGCGGCGCAAAGGGAGGCGCCGAGGAAGCCGCTCGCGCCAGTGACGAGAATGTTCATGAGTCGGGGGGGTTGACCGGGAAATAGAACTCAACGCCCTGGGCGACCAGCGCCTGATTGTTGGCGAGAATCTCCCTTTTAAAATTCCACGCGAGCACATAGTAAACGTCCGGAGATTCGGTGAGTTCCCGCTCGATGCGGATGGGGATGTGCGAGCCGGGGGCGAGAAGTCCGCGACGCAACTCGTTGCGCTCGACGAGGCATTCGATGAGATCGGGGCCGACTCCGAAGTAGTTCAACAGGGTGTTTCCCTTGACCGGGGCGCCAAATCCCCAGACACGTTTGCCGGCGGCGCGCTGGCGTTTTAGGTAGTCCAGATTTTCCGTCTTGAAGACTTTGATCCGCTCCGCGAAAGCCTGATAAGTTTCCAGCGCGTTCGCCTTGGCCTCGTCTTCCTCCCGCCGCAACTTTTCCAACCGGGCTGAAGGCGGGCGGCGTCCGCGATGAGCCACAAACGCAATCATCTGACCGCCATGAATGGGAGCGAGGTAGGCGTCGAAGATTTCCAAGGCATGACGCCCGAGCAGAGTCCCAAGCGTCTGCAGATTGTAATAAAGCAGGTGCTCGTGGTAGATTTGATCGAAGGCGAGGTTCTCCAGGATGCGCTTCATATAGAGAAACTGAACGACGAAAACGCCGTCCTCATGCAATAATTCGCGGATGCCGGCTGTCACCGAGTGCAGCTCTTCGAGATGGAAGAAAACGCCCGCGGCGTTAATCGCGTGGAATTTCCGGCCGATGCTGCGGGCGCAATCCAGATTGAAAAAGGCATGGAGCGTCGGCACCCCGGCCTCGTTAGCCATGCGGGCCGTGGTCTTGGAGGATTCAACGCCCAGCACCTCCCAGTGCAGCGCCTGAAAGTGTTTGAGTTGGGTGCCGTCGTTGGAGCCGATGTCGAGGACGGCGTTCCCTCGCGTGTTCGCAAAAAAACGTTCGTCAACTTCCTGCGCGATGCCGCGAAAATGGGCGCTCAACGACTTGGTGACTCCTGAAAGGTAGGTGTGATCGCCAAACATGATCTCCTTCTTCACCGTGTAGTCCAGTTGCGCCGTGTGGCACTGCTGGCAGAAAACGACACGCAAGGGATAAAATGGCTCGCGTCCCGCCTCCTCCGGTTTCAGAAAGTGATTGCACCACGGGTGCCGGCCGAGATCAATGGCGGGAACCAGGTCGGCGGAGTCACATACACGGCACATCATAAGCGGGTGGCACTCAGTTGTTTTCGTTGGCGATGAGACGATAACTAGACATTGGCAAAGGCGCTGTTGCGCAGAATCGTGTAGCCTTTAATGAGTTCTGTAATGCCGCGCGCGAGGGACCACTCCGGCCGGAAGCCGGTCGCGGCGATGCGCGCGTTGGACACGATGTAATCCCGCTTGTCGGGGTCTTCGCCGATCGGGGCTTCGAGAAACACGAAGTGCGGGATGTGCTGCTTGATCTCGGCGCAAAGTTCCAGCTTGGAGAGGTTGGCGTCGTCGAGTCCGACGTTATAGGGCCGCCCTTTCATCGTCTCGAAATTCTCGATCACATGGAAGAACGCGCGCACGACATCGCGGATGTGGATGTAATTGCGCTTGAAATGCCCTTCAAAGATGACCACGGCGCGGTCGTTGACGGCGCGGTAAACAAAGTCGTTCACGAGCAGATCGGTGCGCATACGCGGCGACATGCCGAAAGCCGTGGCGAGCCGCAGGCTGATGCTGTTATCGCGTTGCAAGACGGCCTGTTCCGCTTCAACCTTGCTGGTGCCGTAGAGGGACAGGGGCCGGAGCGGAGTTTCCTCGGTGCAAAACTTGCCTTTTTCGCCAATGCCGTAGCCGCTATTGGTCGTGGGGAGGATCATGCGTTGATTGGCGGAAGCGAGTCGGCAGGCGAGGCGAACAGCGTCGGCATTGGTGCTTTGGGCGGCGGCTTTGTCGAGGTTGCAAAGCGGTGCGCCCACGAGTGCGGCCAGCGGGAGGATCAAGTCGGCCCTGGCGACCAAGGGGCGCATGGTGCTTTCGTCGCGGCAGTCGCCGCGAACAACGTGAAACCCTTCAAACTGGCAGCAGTCGGCCAGGGAGTTTTGGCGAAACAGGAAGTTGTCCAGCACGGTGACTTCGTGGCCGGCCGCGAGCAGTGCGGGCGTGAGAACGGAGCCGATGTAGCCGGCGCCGCCGGTGATGAGGATTTTCATGAGTGCGTAATTATTGTTTGAGTGAACGATAAGGAATCGCTTGAGCCGGCGATACAGCCGATAGAGGAGGCGGGCAAGAATCATGACAAGTATTCTGTGCGCAGGGCTCTCAGCCCGCGGTAGGCGCGCAGGCATTCGCCGGGAAAACTGAGTGGCGGCAACCCGCGGCTGGCCCCGTCACTCCGCGCGCGGTGTCGCACGCGACACTGGCAAATCGTCAGCCCCTCGAATTCGCAGCGGAGCAGCAGCTCGGCATTGAGAAGCGTCGGCATGTGGCGGCACCGCTCAACGATCGGCACGACCTGTTCGCGGCGCATCAGCCGAAAGGCCGAGTTGATATCGGTGTAATGAGTGTCGAAAATGACGTGCGCAATGGTATTGAAGGAAAACGACGCCAGCCGGCGCAGGAAAGGATCCTGCCGACCGATCTTGGCGCCGTGAATCACGTCGAATGTGCCGGTGAACCGCGCCAGTTTCCAGAACTCGGCAGGAACGTATTGGCCGTCCGAGTCGGTGAAGAAAACCCAGGGGCACCTCGCGCTCAGGTAGAGTCTTCGCGCGGCGACGCCGAAACCATCCTTCCGGGGGGTGTAAGTGACGCGGAGATAGGGATAGACCTGACGCAGCCGCTCGAGGATTTCGCGGGTGCCATCGTTGCTGGCGGCTTCGTCGAGCAAGAGTTCCGAGCCGGCGGGCAGGCGGACAAAAACTTCGCGGTGCCATTCGGCCAGCACAGCCTCAATCACGGCGGCTTCATTGCACACGGGCATCAAGACCGACACAGGCAGGTCGAGATGGTGCTCGGCGTCGGCGATGCTGTGGTCAAAAGGGGTGCTGCTCATGCGCGGGTGTTGGGGCCGCCGGGACGGTGACTCGGACAGCAAAGCCTTTTGCTCCCAAAAGGTCCATTTTTTTCGTGGCGCCTAAAGCTGCGGCACAGAATCTGACCACTTCCTGCCAGCGCTCTGCGGCGCGTTTCCGGTCCTGCTCGCGAACTGCCGCGTATGCGGTGATTGGATGGGTGAGGATTACCGCTGCTTCCACGTTTCGCACATGCTCAGAAAAGACGGCGCACGAACCGTGTTGGTCGGGGATGAGGTCTTGACCCGCCTTTTGCATTTCTGCGATCTGGCATCGATTCCGACAGCTTCTATAATGTGAAGATTGAGCCACCATACGAATAATCCGGGTTCATTTTAGCCGGCGTTCGAGTTTGCACCAGCTTTTTTTGTCTCCGCCGGCAGCAGGATGCTTGACAGCACCACCCTGGCCATGCGCTTCTCGAAAGGATTGAGGTCAATCAGGAATGGCACCAGGGACGCGCCGATTTTTCGTCGTGGTCGTCATGGTTTTTTTGTCCCCGGCTTTTTGTCCCTTTCCAGCCGGCGCGGTTTTGCGTAGTCTGCGCTGTGTTTTATCGCTGATTATGTTTCGCGGAAAAAAGATCGTCGTCGTCATGCCCGCTTACAACGCGGCCAAAACCCTCGTCCAGACTTATGAGGAGGTCATGGAACAAGGGGTGGTGGACAGGGTCATCGTGGTGGATGACGCCAGTCGTGATGCCACGAGCGCGATTGCGCACAAGCTGCCCAACGCCGTGGTGTTGACCCATTCCAAAAACCTGGGTTACGGCGGCAATCAAAAGAGCTGCTATCGCCTGGCCTTGCAGGAAGGGGCCGACATCATCATCATGGTCCATCCCGATTCGCAGTACACCCCGAAACTGATTCCGGCAATGGCGTCGATGATTGCGTCCGGTCTCTATCCGTGTGTTTTGGGCAGCCGGATTCTGGGCGGCCATGCCTTGCGCGGGGGAATGCCGCTGTGGAAGTACATCGCCAATCGCGGCCTGACTCTGGCCGAGAATGTTTTGCTCGGGGCGAAACTTTCCGAATACCACACCGGCTACCGCGCCTTTTCGCGGGAAGTGCTGGAACGGCTGCCCTGGTCGGAAAATTCCAACGATTTTGTTTTCGACAATCAAGTGCTGGCGCAGATTTTGTGGTTCGGCTACACGATTGCGGAGATCAGTTGTCCGACGCGCTATTTCGCCGAGGCCTCGTCCATCAATTTCCGGCGGAGTGTCACCTATGGTTTTGGCTGCCTGGGCACCGCTTTGGCCTGGCGGCTGGCCAGGATGAAGCTGTTGTCCTCGAAGTTATTTCCGCCGCGGCCGTGAAGGCTCCAGAAACGCTGTTGATCGCACTGATTTGCTCCCGGAAAATCGTTTTTCAGGCAGGCCCGGATTGTCATTTATTTGACAGGTCGATGCCTTTGGCGCCTTTGGCCGCGGGATGCTCGCCTGCCTGCGGATCGAGACCGCGGTCATAAATCGCCTTTTTTAATTCGTCCGAATGGACATAGGGGCTGTCGATGTCATCAATATACAAAGGCGCGTCCTTTTTCACCGGACGCAAAAGCACTTCGCCCCGCATCAATTCGCGGCAGGAGATCTGGCCCTTGAGCAGGGGGATGGCCAGATAAAGATCCTCCTCGGAAAGAGGCGTCCCGACCGGCAGGTCGCGTTTGGCGTAAATGCCGCGCACCAACGCATCCAGATATTTGATCTCGGCCACGGGCGGAATGCGCTTGGTTTCCGGTCCGCCTCCGGACATTTCCTTGGCTTTGCGAAAGGCCTTGAACCAAGTGTCGATTTGGGCCGGGGTGCTGCAATAGGGCGAAATCTTGACTCCATCGTCTTCGATATCAATGTGGCGCTCAAAGGTGCGGGCGCCCTTGGCATAGGCGATGTACATGGAGGCATCCCAACTGTGGTACTCATGGCTGGAAAACCCCACGGCAACATGAGGATAGCGGTTGCGCAGGAAATCGATCTGGTTCATTTCCAGTTCGCTGTCTTCGGTGGGATAAAGGGAAACGCAATGATTGATGGCAAGGGGAATGTTGCGGTTTTGAAAAAACGTGACCAGATCGTCAATGTCCTTCAAGGAGGAACCGCCGGTGGAAGCGATGACCGGTTTGCGGGTCTTGGCAATCTTCTCGATCAGGAACCAATCGTTCAAGTCCGAACTGGCCAGCTTGATGATTTGCACGCCCAACGTCACGCAAAGATCCACGGAACTTTCATCGAATGGCGTGGCGCAGGGCAGCACGCCCGCTTTGCGAATGGCGGCAATCAGAATAGTGTAATCGTCCGTGGACAACGCGGTCTCCAGGGTCTTTTTGATGTAACGGATGTCCGAACGCTGGCGATAATCCGCATGGATCAACGTATTCACGTCGCGCAATTGGAGTTTGATGGCGGCGCGGACGTTGTTGAACCGGACAATCTTGCTGAACTTGTCCACAATCGCCAGACCCCGCTGCAACTTGCCCAGATGGTTGTTGGCCATCTCCAGCACAAATAAATCCTCGAAAATGTCGGCTTTCATAAGCTATTCACGCGCTCATACCGCGGTTTTCAGCGGATATTTTATGAATTGGGCGCGGCAAGTAAAGCCCTGAACTTGGAAACTTGCCGGGTCTTGTTTCCCCCGTCATTCCAAAATGTCTCCCAACTCTCCGAAGCGTTGCAGGGTCCCGAAAACTGACTTGAGTTGATCTGCGGAAAGTTTTCCGTATCCATAAGCCGCCCAGACAAACCGCAGGCCGCAGGCCGCCGCGGCGGCGGCATCCTCGCCCGTGTCGCCCACATAGATGGCGTCGTTGGCGCTGATCTGATGGATGTTCAACAAGTGGCGGATCATGGCGGCCTTGCCGGCAAACGGCGGATGGATGGAATCGACAGCCAGAACGCCGCGGAAGAACCGGGCGATTTTCAAGTGGTCAAGAATAGAGGTCGAGAAGCGCAGGGGTTTGTTGGTGGCAACGTAAAGATCGATGCCCCGCCTGCGGCAGCGGGCAAGGAGGCCGGTCCCGGTGTCAAACAACGCGGTTTTGAACAAGCCCTCATTGCCATAGTGCTCCCGGAAAGCCCGAACCAGGCCCTCAATTTGCGCCTCCGAAGCTTTTGGAAATGACATCCGGAACATTTGGGGCAAAGGCGGTCCGACCGAAACGCCGGCCACATCATACGTCTGGCCCGGCAACACAGTCTCCGCCGCCCAGCGATAGCTTTCCAGGATGCCTGGTCTGGAATCAACCAGCGTGCCATCCAGGTCCAGGAGCAAAGACTTTAGGGCCAGGCTCATTCCGTTAGCACGACTTATCACTTAGGAACTGCCGATCAAGACCCCGACCAAAAACACCAGCGCGCCGCCCAGGCCCACTTGCAGCAGGGCGGTGGTCAAGGGGGAGTCCATGAACTTGTGCCGTATCCAGGAAATAACCCCCAATTCCACGCACACGACAGCCAGGGCAATCGCAATGGCGGTGTGAACGTTGGGGATCAAAAAGGGCAGGGTATGGCCCAGGCCTCCCGCCGACGTCATGCTGCCGCACACCGCGCCGCGCGCCCACGGATGACCGCGTCCGGTCAAAGTGCCGTCGTCGGACAAGGCCTCGGCAAAGCCCATGCTGATCCCGGCGCCCAGGCTCGCCGCCAATCCGACCAGCAAGGTCGGCCAGCTTTTGTGCGTGGCAAAAGCAGCGGCGAAGAGCGGCGCCAGCGTGGAAACCGAACCGTCCATCAACCCGGCCAGCCCCGGCTGGACGATTTGCAAGGCAAAACGCCGTTTTTCAAGCGCCGCTTCCTCCGGGCTTAAGCCGATCTGGCCAAGCTCTTCGGCGGTGCGGAGGTGGAGTTGTTCTTCCGCCGCCAAATCGGTGAGCAAGTGGCGGACACCCGGGTCCGCGGCGCGGTGCGCGGCCGCCTCGTAGAACCGGGCTGTTTCCATTTCCATCAACGCCGCCTGTTTTCGCACCGCTTTCAAGCTCAACGGACGTGTCAGCCAAATCGGGCGGCGCTGGATAAAGCCCCGCACATCTTCGCGGCGGATGAGGGTGACATGATCGCCAAAACGGGTATGGTACAGCTCGCGCAGGCGGCGGGCGTGGCCCTCTTCATCTTGACGCAGTTCACTGAATTTGTCCGCCTGGGTGGGATACTGCTCGCGCAATCCCTCGGCGAAGGCGTCGTAAATGCGGGAATCCTCCTCCTCCAGCGAAATAGCCAAGGCAAGGACCTCGCGTTCCGTCAGGCTTTCAAAGCTTTTCATGTTCGGAGTGTAAGCCTTCAGCCTTTTGGTTCAAGCCTGCCGCGTCAGGCGATCTGGAGCCAGACGGTCTTTAGATGGGCCGGTTCGGCCCGGTGGACCGGGAAATCGGGAGGTTGCGGAATGTATTGCCGCGCCAATAGCCGGCGGCGGGTTTGCGCCAGCGCGCGGCCGATCGCGTCGAGAAATTTCTCCGGCTCGAGCGTGGCGGCGTTGGATGAAGCAAGGATGATTCCCCCCGGCTCAAGCAGGGGAAGGGCCGCGGTCATCAGCGCCCCGTAGTCCTTCTCCACTTGAAAAACGCCGCCCTCTTTGGAACGGGAAAAAGTCGGCGGATCCAAAATGATGACGTCGAACAAACGTTTCTTCCTGGCCAGGCGGCGAAACCAGGCGAAGGCGTCGCCGAAGATGAAATCATGCCGGGCGGGATCAAGCTGGTTGAGAACAAAATTGCGTTTGCCCCATTCCAGATATTTTTTGGAAAGATCCAGGCTGGTGACATGCGCGCCGGAAACGGCCGCGCCCACCGAGAAGCCGCAGGTGTAGGCAAAGGCGTTGAGCACCTCGGGCGCGGACGCCATTGCCAGTTTGGGAGCGATGTAACCCGTCAGCAGACGGCGGCGGTTGTCGCGCTGGTCCAGGAAAAGGCCAACGGAATAACCTTCGTCGAAGCGCAGGGCGAATCGCAGGCCGTTCTCGCGCACCAGGATTTCCGCCGGGGCGGTCCGGCCGCGCAGCCATTGGGGAACGGCGCGCGCCTGGCGTTGGAGAATCTTGTGATAGACGCCCCGGGCGGATGAGCGCCGGGCGCAATCCTCGACGCACTCCCGTTGCGCCGGAGTGAGGGGGGCTTCGGATTGAGCCAGCAAAAAATCCCCCAGGCGCTCGATGTAAAGACCGGGCCAGCCATCGGCGGCGCCATGGATCAGGCGGCAGGCGTTGGTTTCCGCCGGGTCCATCAGCGCGGCGCGCAACGCCTGGCGCGGGTCGTCGGAAAAATTCGCCGGGGCGGTGAAGGCAACAGGTTCGTGCGTGGCGGGATGGATGAATCTTATCCCGCCGGCGTGCAAATAAACACGCCCCGCCGCCGTGCCCCCATACAAGGTGTCACCCAGAATCGGAAAATGATGGGCGGCGGCATGGACGCGGATTTGATGTGTTTTGCCGGTGAGCGGTTCGGCTTCGACGGCGCAAACGGCCCTGCCCTCTCCGGGCGCGAAGGATTTTTGCCCCGCGCCAAAACAAGTTTCCGCCACCTCGCCCCCGGCGTGAAGGGGGCGGCTGAGATAGCGTTCGCCCGAGCGGACCAGCGCCGATTTGACGCGCAACGGTGTCAAAGGCGCCGGACGGTCCGTGAGCAGGACGTATTTTTTATGCACCAGGCGCTTCTCGAATTGATCGGTCAGGGAACGGTTGGCCGCGGTGGTTTTGCCGAAGACAATCAGGCCGGAAGTTTCCTTGTCGAGGCGATGAACGATGGCCAGCCGGCTCCAGCGCGGCTCGCGATTCCTGAGCCATTCATACAAGCCCTCGCCGGCGAAGGGCGCCGGTGAATGGGTGCTCCAACCGGCCGGTTTATTGGCGACAAGGAGATGTTCGTCTTCAAAAACGATCAGGTTCACATTGAACAGAAGTTTGTTTCCGCCGCCAATGGGCGCAAGTCCGATTTTACACCCTGCCAAAAATAACGCCGAAAGCCTCGCGTCATCGCCCTTCCCAGAACGCTTCAAGGTTTCGCGCACCGTGAAGGATATGCAGTATTTCAATGCCGTCTGAAATCGGGCAATAAAAAATCAGGTAATTTTCAAATCCCCTGACGCGGAATGACCGCAACTCGCGCAACCGTGCTTGCGGGAAATGCCGGACACGGCCCATACCCGGCATTCGCGCCAGTTCTTGAATAGTGCCATAGGCCGACTCTACAAAACGGTCGGCAGCCTCGATGTTGTCAATAGCGATGTATTCCCAAATCGCATCCAGTTCAGGCTCGACGTATTCCGAGAGGATGAATTTAGGCATTCTGACGGCGTGATTTGATCCGCTTCCGCAACCGGGCAAAGACTTCTTCCCCATCCACGCCCTTGCCAGCGTCCAGCGACTTTGCCGCTTCCAGCAATTTCGCTTCAAGCTCCGGCAGCGACGAAACTGAAATCCGCTTCAGCAGTTCTTCCTTTTCGAGCAGCCTCAACCCATCACGCAGCACTTCGCTTGCGGTCTGGTAATCGCCGCTCCTGACTTTGCCCTCGACAAACTGCTCCCACTTTTCTCCAAGCGATACATTCATAACGTCCTCGTTTAAAATAATTCTGTATTCACTATATCAGGACAACAAAAAATGCGCAAGGAGTGTTATTGCGCCAGGAAATCGGAGTTGCAATTGCTGCATTCAGCTTTCCGGCGACAGAGGTTGCCCGGCATGTCAAATTTGCATAAAATATAAGTTGACTTTAATTCTATTTTGCCTATTATTGCTTCATGCTTTAACATTACGCAGTATGGAATACCTGAAAAACAGCCGTTGGATTGATCTCCTGGAGGAGGAGGACCTGGCCTTCATTAAGCGCTTCATCCTCGTTTCCGGGTCGCTCAAGGACCTCGCGACCGCTTATCATGTGACTTATCCAACCCTGCGGCTGCGCCTGGACCGCCTGATCGCAAAAATCACGGTGCTCGACAGCCGGAACATCGAGGATGACTACGAACGCCTCCTGCGGGCCTTGTTCGCCGAAGGCAAATTGGACGCCGCCAGCTTCAAACAACTTCTGCGCACCTATAATCAACAAAAGAAAGATTCACCATGAAACCGATACTTGTTTTTTTCGCCCTTCTCACGTTCAGCGCCACGGCCGGGAGTCGGCAGACTGTAACCGAATTCAACTGGAAGGACCCGGCCCAAACAGGACTGCCGCGCGGGACCGCGCCGGTTTTGCTGGACGGGCGCGCGGCGTTGAAGATTGAGAACACCAACGTTGCCCCGTTGCAGTTGTCCTTGTTGACCATTGCGAAGCCGAAAATCTCGGCGCAAATGTATGCCGTGCAGGGTGAAGTCCGATACGACGCCGTGCAGGGCGACGGCTACCTGGAGATGTGGAACTATTTCCCGCCGGTCAAGCCGGGTTTGCCCGAAGGCCAATACTTCTCCCGAACTCTGGGTGATTCGGGTGAAATGGGGAAAATCAGCGGCACGTCGGATTGGCGTCCGTTTTCGCTGCCGTTCGACAGCGCCGGCGCTTCCGGGCCGCCAACCGAACTGCAAATCAATCTCATCCTGCGCGGACGGGGCACGGTCTATCTTGGACCAATCAAGCTGGTGCAATATCCTGTTGCGAAATCTTTCTTCTATGGGAACACCGCGCATCCCTGGTGGTCGCACCGCGCATATCTTTGGGTGATGATTTTGGGGAGCGGAATCTTCATCGGTTTCAATCTCTTGATTGTCGCGCTGAGCGTGAAAGGGAAAGGCCGGGGCTTTGTCTTCGCTCTGCTCAGACTTCTGATCGGCCTTGGCATCCTCCTCGGCGCAACGACCATCGTGGCTTTTGCTCAACAACAACCTTTTTGGGTTTGGTTCCCGTTGTTATTAGAGGCGTTTCTGCTGCTCACTATTTTCGGGGCATGGCTGTTCACTGTGGGCAGGATATATCAGGAACTGGAGCTTCGACGAATGCAAGCGCTGGACGCATCGGGATGACGGCTTTTTCCTAATCCTAATCTTAATCGTAATCTCCTGGTTTTTCATTCATTTGGTTTAAAAAGATTTAGGATTAAGATTAGGAAATGTGGCCGCTTCATGCGTCGGTTTCTCTGTTGACGACACAGCAAAGAGGCTTACCCTCCGCAAAAATGTTTGCAAATAAATTCCATGAAACAGAAAGGAAACCGCTATGAGAATGCTGTTGGACATCACAATTCCGCACGAACCGTTTAATTCACTCGCCCGTCAAGGCGTTGCCGGAAAGAAGCTCGGCGACATTTTGGACGCGATCAAACCCGAGACTGTATATTTTACCGAGCAGGATGGGAAACGCGGCGCGATTGTCGTCGTGGACCTGGCCGATCCCTCGAAGATTCCGGGCGTGAGCGAGCCTTGGTTCATCACCTTCAACGCCGACGTGAAATGCCGCATCGCCATGACGCCGGACGATTTGAAAAAGGCCGGTCTCGACGCGCTGGGCAAAAAGTGGGCGTAGCATCCTGTTAAAAAAGTAGGAGCCGACGTAAGGAGGCTCTAACTGTTCACTGTTTTCCCGGCAAAATCAGAGCCTCGTCACCTCGGCTCCTGCCATGCAATGGATTTTAAGCGGGCTGCTAGGCTGCGTTCGGCGATCCGTTTCGTCCGTCCAGTGGAATGGCTGCTCCACCTCGCGGGTGTCGCGTGGGGCCTCGGGTACGCGGCCCAATCGTCGAATCCAATCCAGGCCATCCCCTCCCGGAGACGGAGGAACCAGTTTCACCACACGCAGCGAACCACCCTCAGCCTGCCAATGCCCAAGCACACAACCAACCAAAATTGTCGAAAACGCTTTTTGTTACGGCTCATATCAGACTCTTCGCATCGCAGTCTAAACCTCAATTCCGAATGCCGCAATCTGATAAAAACCTTCCATGATTTAGAGGAATAAATCTTGACAATTTTCTGTCAGAAAATCTTTAAACAGCAACAACTCGAAGACCATCCAGAGTTTTTTTGATTTAGTTTTTCTTTGGAACATATTGACCGAACACGCGCAGAACGTCAGATTTGCCCATATTGGAAACGCGCAAAATCAAACGAATGGTTCCCGCCTTGCTCAAATGGTATGCAGCAAACGCGAGGGATTTGCCGTGGAGACGCACAAAAGACCCGTATTGTGTTTTTATTTCCGAAATCATGCTCCAGCAAACCCAGGTCAAGACGGTCATCCCTTTCTTTGAACGCTGGATGCGCCAGTTGCCGACTCTGGCCGCTTTCGCGCGGGCGCGACGGCTGAAGGTCCTCAAATTGTGGGAGGGTTTGGGCTATTACACCAGGGCCCGACACGCGCACGCCGCCGCCCAAGTCATCATGCGGCGGCATGGCGGCCGGTTTCCGCGGAATTTCGATGACATTCTTGCGTTGCCCGGCATTGGCCGATACACCGCCGGGGCCATCAGCAGCATCGCCTTCAACCAGCCTGCGCCGATTCTGGACGGAAATGTCATTCGTGTTTTAAGCCGGATTTTCGGCGTCGAAGGCGACCCCCGCGACAAAAAGACCAACGCAACCTTGTGGCAATTGGCCCGGGATTTGGTTTCGATTGACCCCGCGCGCTGTTCGGACCTGAACCAGTCCTTGATGGAGTTGGGCGCGCTGGTCTGCACGCCGCGCCAGATGAGATGTTCCGTTTGTCCGGTCCGCAAGTTGTGTTTTGCCTTCCGCGAAGATCGCCTGGCTGAATTCCCCATGCGACCGCCGCGCGCGCCGGCCACGGAACGGCGGTTCATGGCCTTCGTCGCGCGGAAACAAAACCGGTTCCTCGTCCGGCAACGACCCGGCGGGGCCATCAATGCTCATCTTTGGGAATTTCCCAACGTCGAGATTGGGCTTGAAGATAACAGTCCCGCCGCGACGGCGGGACTGTTTCAGATTGCGGAAGTCAGGCCGCTCTGCCGCATCCGCCACTCCATCACGCGCCATCGAATTTTGCTCGAAGCCTACCGTGCCCAAGCCAACGGCAAAACGCCCGGCGCCTGGAAAACAATTCGGCAACTCAAACGCCTCCCCCTTGCCAGCGCCCACCGCAAAATCCTGGCCGTTCTGGCCTCATAAAAAAAGCCCGCTCCGGGAGAAAGCTGAATACCGCAATTATAATTCCGAATTCCGGGCTTGACCCATGTTATCTTCAAGTATGTCGGAAATCCCGACACACTGCTTTTTCATCGAGTTCTCCGGTGGCACCAGCACCGGCACGAACGGTGGCAACGTCTATTCCGTCAGCGGCACCATCGGCCAGCCGGACGCTAACAGTGGCGCGATGACCGGCGGCAGTTATTCGCTCACCGGCGGTTTCTGGAGTTTAATTTCCGTTGTGCAAACACCCGGCATGCCCAACCTGACCATCAGGCAGTCGGGCAACAGCGTAGTTGTCTCCTGGCCCAACACCATGAGCTGCACCTTGCAACAAAACGGCAATCTGGCTGCATCAGCGGGCTGGGCAACGAGCGGTTATACCGTCAGCACCAATGCCAACGGCACCAACAGCATAACGATCACGGCGCCTGCGGGAAATCTGTTCTTCCGCCTGGCCAATCCCTGAGAAAGGCGTGGAGTAAATTATCTGACACCTGAAGCCTGAAGTGCTGCATTATTGTTGCCCCGCCAAGGGAGGAGTATTATTTAATTCCACCTTCGCGGCCAACCTCCCGGCGATATCGCCGGGACATCGCCATAGACCATGCCACAAGGCTGCGACGAACCTGGACCGGCTAATTCCCCGCTGCCCGAGTACATTGAATGAATGTGACCGTCTGCGGTGACACTCGCCCGGGTCACCTCGAAGCCGCCAAGGTCGAAATGGCCGTTGGATGGTTCCCGGGATGAAAGCAATGCCCCCTGCAAAGGGGACTCCTTTGGGTCATTTTAGCCTTGCTTATTTACACCGAATTCTGTTTAAGTCGTGCTCATCGAACCCAAAAAATGATGTGGAGCAAGCCCGTGTGGGGAAAACGGGCTCATCGTTGTTTTCCACGGGCGGCTGCCGCTGTGATGAAATATGTGGGCGCAAACAACCAGGACACCGGCGCAAGTGCCAAAACCCAAAGCGGCACAGCATCTTGATTGCCCTCATATTTCGAACAACAACCGCCTTACGGCGAGGGCAAGCTTATCTCAGAAATTCTTTATTATGAAACCCATGACCTCCAAAGTGGACTTCGATGCCGACAGTGGTTTACTGAGCAGTCGAATATTAACCGCCTGTTAAAACCAGTGAAAACAGACAGATACAGGGAAACATAATATGAAAATAATGAAACGCATAGTTCTTGTCGGCGCAGTGCTTGCTTCGACGATTACTGCAAACCAGGCCCAGACAAGCGTAGTTAATGGTACGATCTCCTTCGAGGGCATCGCATCGGTGACTGGTGGCACGTCGTTGGCGACCGACACGTCATTATCGGCTATCCGGGTTGTTGTCGGCGAGGATTCCGGGGATTATGGATCCATACCTTCTGTGTACGGCTCGGTATATGGTTTGACCTGGTTAACCTCCACTGGCTCTGCCACTGGAGTTTGCACCTCGACCAACCCGGGTTTGATCAACGATTTCACATTCAATCCGCCGCAGGGTGCGGTGACTCCTTTGTGTTCCTTTAACTCCGGCGGGCTGACGTATGCCTTTTCTGCGACCAGCATGGCGGCGACTTACGATTCATCGGCGCAGGAATGGGTCATTTCCGGGGCTGGTTTGGCTTCCATCACCGGCTTTACAACGAAAGACGGCACTTGGAATGCGAACGTGGGCGCAGAAGGCAGTTCGTTTTTCTTTGGATTCGCTTTTTTTACTCTAACTATCGGCACGACGAGCCCGTTGCTGTCGGGAACTGTCGGACAAGCCTACTCAACCAATTTCATTGCAACAGGAGGCACCGCGCCTTATGTATGGGAATTAGCTTCGGGCGCTTTGCCAACCGGGTTAAGCCTGAACACCAACGGTCTCCTTAGCGGTACACCAACCGTTGCAACGAACGCAAGCTTTACGGTGCAAGTAACGGATGCGAACGACACTTATACGAGCCAGGCGTTCAGCTTGGTGGTATTGGCTCCCCAACCAAGCATCGACATTCAAGAGGCAGTTGACGTGACCTCAGTTTATCTGACATCCACAGATCTGTTGGTTGGATTGAATTACCAAGTCCAAGCATCGTCGGATTTAATCAATTGGACAAATCAAGGCTCCGTGTTCACCGCCACCAATTCGAACTGGCAATCGACCAACTACTGGAATGTAAATAATTGGAATCAGCTTTTCTTCCAATTGCAAGTGATTCCTTGACGACAAGGGCTCTTAATTCTCGAAGATGTTCTTCAAATGCTCGGTGATGGTGCTCCGGCCCTTGTCGAAAAGCACACTGATCAACTTCTGTGTGAGCCAGACCGTTTCCTCCGCCACCCGGACTTCGATGCCGTCCTCACCCGCCTGCCGGGTGAAAATCAGGAACTCGGCGGTGCTGTTGCGGATTTGGAGTTTCTTCTCTTTGCTCATATTCATCCATCCTCGTGAATTGAGAGCCGTGAGGTTGCCAGGTCATTTTTCTTTTGTTCAACCAGTGCAATCATGATTCCGACGGAGAATAACCGATGCCCTGGCAATTGCCACGAATTTCCTTCTCCACGAATTTCCTTCTCCATTTCCAGAAAAGAACAACTCAAACGGCTCCCCTTCACCAGCGCCCACCGCAAAATCCTGGCCGTTCTGGCATGCGACGCCTTTATGGCGGCCCATTGAAGGCGTAAAAAAGTGTCAATAGTGAGGACACCTGCATGAGCTGCATGAGCTGCATGAAGCCAACTTGGGTTGCGTTTCTATAGCTGCGCATCGCTTGGGAACTCGTTTTACTTCGCCACCCTGTCCACGACGAGCACTTCGACCGGTCGCTTGGCCGCCTTCAACTCCAGACCGAGTTGTTCGCGGATGGCACGGACCAGCACACCAGATTTCGAATGTTTGTCGCCTTCGTCCTTCCACTTGAGTTCGAAATCGTAATGATTGGTCAGTCCGGTCTCATCTATTACGGGTTTTCCCAGCCTGTTTTCCAAGTCCACGGCGAGGGACTCGATTGCCGCGTTGATCGCTTGAATTCGACCCGGACCAGAAGAGGACGAAGAACCGCCATTGGAAACAGTGGGTGCCAGGCCGTCGGCGTCTGGCTTCGCGACCGAAAGAAGGAAGACATCCATCTGATTAGTCTGTCGCTTCGCGCCCAACCCGAAAGTGGTTTCAACTGCCTGCCGCAGCCAATTTCTGGCGACGTTGTCGTCTTTCGAGGGCGTTTTCACAACGAAATCGAAGGGGCCGGCGGGAAGGATGCAATTGGTCAGGATCCGGACCGGGCTGATCCCGTAGCACGAACTGAGGACATTGAAGACCGAGCTTCCGGATATGGTCAGGCTGCCGTTTCCAGAAGACATGCCGATGTGATTCTGAGCGTCAGCAGAGGAGGGCCGAATCAGCACTTGGAACAGACTGGGTTTTGCCCGGTCCGATTCGTACGGAACTTCGCCGGCGCTAATGCTCCACGCCCCTTCTTCAGTTGACTGCGCAAGGGCTGGCTTTTTGCCAGCCAGCACCTCTTGCAAGATCTGCCCGGTCAACCTTGTCGGGTGAATGATGGCCGCGATCTTCCCGTTCTTGTCCACCACCACGGTGTGGGGAATGCCTTTGATGCCATAGTCTTTGAACATGGACTTGTCAGTATCCAGGCCGACCCAGGCCTGCATGGGCTTTTTCTTCAAGAATGGGTCAATGATTTTTTCATCTTCATCGGTGATGGCAATGAATTGCACGGGCCGGTCCTTGAATTGTTCGGCCAATTCATTGAGATGTGAAATGGCAGCGACACAAGGCCCGCACCAGGTGGCCCAGAATTCGAGCACCACAACCTTGCCCTTGAGGGCGTCCCAGCTTGCTTTGGCCTCATCCGGCGCTTGCAAGAGAGCATTCAACTTCAGTGGTGGAGGGCGGTCGCCCACCTTGGGATCGCTGCTTTGGCCGCATGCCGCAGGAGAGTTGGCCAGAGTAATGGCCACACCCAGCAGAAAGAAAGTCTGTTTCATCGATGTAATCACCATCTTCCAAACACCGTCTGTCTGACAAGGTTTCGACAAAAGGAGGCCCATCCTTTGATCCTTCCCGCTGGGCGTGCTCCTTCAGCCGGATAACCAATTGCAGCCTTATTTGTAAATACTATTTTCAGCGTGTTTTGCAACTGCTTTGCTGACAACATGTTATAATTATTCAAAATGTCGAAAATTTCACAGTTTGTTGACAGCCCGCCGTCGCCAATCTGTCAAAACTACTTTAAGCGGGCGCGGGCGCCTCTTTCTTTTCCTCCGTTTTGGCTTCCTCTTTCTTCTCCGCTTTTTCGGCGGGTTTTTCGGCTTCGGCGGCGGCGGCGGCGGGGGCGGCTTCGGGCAGCGGCACATCCACAAATTCCAGGATGGCCAGTTGGGCGGCGTCGCCCTGGCGCTGGCCCAGCCGCACGATGCGGGTGTAGCCTCCGCGCCGTTCCTTCTGCGTGGGCGCAATTTCGTTGAAGAGCACTTTGACCGCGACTTCATCCTGATGCAGGCGGGCCGAGGCGAGCCGCCGGTCGTGCAAGGTGCCGGCTTTGCCCAGGGTGATCATTTTTTCGGCGACGGACCGGGCGGCCTTGGCCTTGGCCAAAGTGGTGGTGACCCGGCGGTGTTTGATCAGGCTGCAAACCAGGCTGGCCAGCATCCGGTTTCGATGCTGCCCGGTCCTGCCCAGTTTGGCGGTGCGTTTGAGATGGCGCATAAAACTTGGTTTATTCGGCCAGCTTGACTTCTTCCTTGGGCGTCTCCAACAAGGCTGGATCAATGTTCATGCCCAAAGAAAGACTCAGGCTGGCCAGTTTCTCTTTGATTTCGTTCAGGGATTTCTTGCCGAAGTTCCGGTATTTGAGCATTTCGGCCTCGGTCTTCATGGACAATTGGCCCACGGTGGTGATGTTGGCGTTGTTCAGGCAATTGGCCGCGCGCACGCTCAACTCAATTTCGTTCACGCTCATGTTGAGCAGCTTCTTGAGCTTGGACTTCTCGTCGTCCTGCTTGGTCTCCGTTTCCTCAAATTCCACCGCGTTCTTGTCATAGCCGACAAACACGTCCAGATGATGCTGCAGGATGGCCGAGGACTGGGTCAGCGCGTCATCCGGCGAAATGCGCCCGTCGGTCCAGATTTCGAGGATCAGCCGGTCGTAATCGGTGCGCTGTCCGACCCGGGCGTTTTCGACCGCGTAACGCACCCGCGTCACCGGTGAAAAAAGGGAATCAATGGCGATGACGCCGATGGCCTGGTCGGGCTTTTTGTTTTCGTCGCCGGGACAGAAGCCGCGTCCGACTTTGATTTCCAGTTCCATCTCGAACTTCTTCTTTTTATCGAGGGTGCAGATGTGTTGCTTGGGATTGACCAGCTCGAGGTTTTGGTTCAGTTCGATGTCTTCCGCCGTCACCTCGCCTTCCTTGTTGACGGAGAGCAGGACGGTTTGCGGCTCGCGCGAATGGGCGCGAAAGAGCACCTTTTTCAGGTTCAAGACGATGTCGGTGACATCTTCGACAACGCCTTCGACGGTGGCGAATTCGTGCGAGGCGCCATCGATTTTGATGGAAGAGATGGCGGCGCCTTCCAGGGAGGAGAGGAGGACGCGGCGCAAGGAGTTGCCGAGGGTGTGGCCGTAGCCGGTTTCAAACGGTTCGGCGACGAATTTGGCGTAGGTATCAGTGGCGGTGGAGTCCTCTTTGGTCAACCGCTTGGGCATTTCAAAACGTCCGAGACGTACTGGCATAATATTTTCCTTTCAACAATTTTAATCTGGCTTCCCCGCTTATTCCCGCGCCGGAGAAACCCGTGTAATTGTTTGTGTCCCGCTTGCGCGGGACGGTTTGCTGTTTAGCGGGAATAAAATTCGACGACGGCCTGTTCGTTGGCAATCGGCTTGATATCCTCCCGGGCCGGTATCCGCACCACCGATCCCTTAAAGGCGTCCTTGTTCAGGGAGAGCCAGTCCGGCACCACTTTGCTGGTCGATAATTCCAAGTTTTTCGTGGCCAATTGCCGGGAGACACTGGACTCCCGGACTTCAATGACATCATTGACCTTCAAGGCGAAGGAAGGGACGTTGACCTTGCGTCCGTTGACCTTGAGATGGCCGTGGCTGACCATTTGGCGGGCGGCGGCCCGGGTAATGGCAAAGCCCAGATGATAAACGACGTTGTCGAGGCGCGTTTCCAGGATTTGCAGCATTTGCTCCCCGGTGACGCCCCGGCGCTTCAAGGCCCTCTCATAGACGCCGCGAAACTGCCGCTCCATCAACCCGTAGAAATAGCGCAGCTTCTGCTTCTCGATCAGGCCCAGGCCGTAATCGGTGTGTTTGCGGCGCGATTTCGGGCCGTGGACGCCGGGAGCGTAGTTGCGGCGTTCCAAGTATTTGTCAGGGCCGAACATCGGGATGCCGAAGCGGCGGCTGAGGCGTGTGCGGGGACCAGTATATCGAGCCATATCAATTGCGGTAAAAATTCATTCAGTTAGACGCGCCGTTTCTTGCGCGGACGACATCCGTTGTGCGGCACCGGCGTCACATCCTTGATCGTGGTGATTTCCAGTCCGATGGCCTGCAGGGCGCGAATGGCGGATTCGCGGCCGGAGCCGGGACCCTTGACGCGAACCTCGATTTCCCTCATGCCGTGCGACATGGCCTGGCGGGCGGCGTCCTGCGCCACTTGCTGCGCGGCAAAGGCCGTGCTCTTGCGCGAGCCTTTAAACCCGACCCGGCCCGCGCTGGACCATCCCAGCACGTTGCCGTGCATGTCGGTGATCGTCACATTCGTGTTGTTGAACGTGGCCAGAATATTGGCGATGCCGGCCAAAATGTTTTTGGCCCCTTTGGCCTTGATAATCTTTTTGGCATTGGCGTCGTCGGCCAGCAGTTCCGCCGCCGTTGGCGCTGCCGCCGCGGCCACGGGCACTCCAGGGGCGGCTGGCGCGGCTGGCGCTCCAGGGGCGGCTGGCGAGGCCGGCGTCCCTTCAGCCGGTTTTTTGGCCGCTTCGTCACCCGCTTCCGCGGCGGGAGCCGTTTTCTTGGCCGGCTTGGCGGCATCGTGCGGCGCGGGCGCCCCTTCGGGTTTGCCTTCTTTTTTGGGCGCGGATTTTTTCGGTTTGGGTTCTTCAGCCATGGTAAGAGGATTTAGTGGATGCCGGTTTTGGCATTTGGATTGCGTTGCACGCCGACGGTTTTGCGCGGCCCCTTGCGCGTGCGGGCATTGGTCGAGGTGCGCTGGCCGCGCACGGGCAGGCCGCGGAGATGGCGCACGCCGCGATAGCACTTGACGCCTTGCAGGCGCTTGAGGTTCATGCCCAGTTCGCGGCGCAAATCGCCTTCGATGACGTATTTGCCGTCCTGGATGGCGTGGACAATCTGGGACAACTGCCCTTCGTCAAGGTCTTTGGCGCGCAAGGCCGGGTTGATGCCGGCCTTGGTGATGATGACCCTGGCATTGCTCGCGCCAATGCCGTAAATGTAGCGCAAAGCGACGTCGATCCGCTTCTCGCCCGGTATTTCAACTCCAACGATACGTGCCATAAATTCGCATTCCTAACCTTGTCTTTGTTTGTGGCGGGCGTTCGTGCAGAGCACGCGTATGACGCCCTTCCGTTTGACAATTTTGCAGTTTTCGCAAAGCTTTTTCACTGACGCTCGTACTTTCATAAATCATTCATCTCTGGCTGTAATGCTGCCCCTGGATAAATCGTACGGTGACAGCCTCACCGTTACGCAGTCGCCCAATGTCAACTGTTCAAAAACCAACCGGCGTTTGCCGGACACATGCGCCACCAACCGGTGGCCATTGCTCAATTCGACGCGAAACAACAAGCCGGCAAGGATTTCCACTATCCTGCCTTCAACTTCGATGGTGCTTTCGCGGGCCACGTCAATATCTCGGGTTCGGCATCGGTTATCAAAACCGTATGCTCAAAATGCGCCGATAATTGACCATCTTTTGTGGCAACTGTCCAGCCATCGCTTAAAACCATTACCTGCGGCGACCCGGCATTGACCATCGGCTCAATGGCCAATGTCATGCCCGGCCGCAATTTTGGCGTCTGTTTGCCCTCTTCGACAAAATTAGGCACCTGGGGCTCTTCATGCACCGATCGCCCCACCCCATGCCCGACAAATTCCCGAACGATGCTGAATCCGTTGCTTTCCACATAATTCTGCACCGCCCGCGAAATATCCACGACGCGATTGCCGGACAGCGCCTGCGCAATTCCTTCTGCCAGAGCCTGTTCCGTCACATCCATCAACCGTTGGGCCCGCACGTCACACCCCCCCACGGCGACCGTCTTTGCCGTGTCCCCGACATACCCATGATAAACGAC
>Ga0326728_10003959_pt1 | contig 44685 bp, 34 predicted proteins | sample MB3enrmetagenome_FD_207602 | JGI IMG/M metagenome (GOLD analysis project Ga0326728, IMG submission 207602) | Lab enriched peat soil microbial communities from McLean, Ithaca, NY, United States - MB31MN | ecosystem: Environmental > Terrestrial > Soil > Wetlands > Peat | place: USA: New York...
CAGTCGAACCGTGGACGGCGTATTGCCCACAAACTTCTGGTCGACGACAATGTCGGCTCCGTCCGGGGTCGAGCCGACAGGCACCGCGATTGTCTCTGGCGATTCTGGAGTGGTCGGCGCTCGTGCCGGCGGCAGAGGAGCGGACGGCTGTGGGGATGGATTGGCGCTGCTCAATGCGTAGGAAGGGTGAACGGTCAGGTTCGCCATCCCGATATCATGGTCCCCGTTAACGTAGGCATTTAGCATTGTGCCCTTGCGGATGACCGCATTCCATCCCCGCATCAGCAGCGCTTCCGGCCCGTACGTGACCGCTGCCGCAGCGGCGACTTTTCCGTTGCTGCCTCCTGATAGGTTTGGTGCGGACACCACCGGGACCTTCGTGCCATCGGGTGCTGCGACGTGGTCAACGCAGAAGCTCAGTCGCCCGGAGTGTCCGGCCATGCCCCGATGGCCAACAGCCGTCACGTGGCCTTCGGCCACTGAACCTGCTGGAATGACTACAACGTTTCTGACCACTACGTCCTCCCTCACCTGAAACCGGATGAGGTCGCCCTTACGGCTGCTCTTTGAGTCGAGGTCGTCTTTTAAGTAGAGGTGAATCGGTGTGCCGTCTGGCAATTGAATGGTTGTGGGAGTGGCGTCTTGCGCGCCGAACAACGGAATGGCGACGAGCACAGTCGTCAGTTCCGCAACGCGCCTGCCGAAAACTCCGCGGATCATCGTGCGCCTCCTTGGCGAGTATCCTAGCTGCGGCTTGTTGCGCAACCACAGCCGACACGGCGGCGCGGACCGGTTGAAGCGCTACTCTACAGTGAAGTCGTAGCCTTTGCCGTATATACCATGGATGGTGTCAGGGGAACCGACCACGTATACCATGTACTCGCCCTTCTTCAGCTGCTTACGGCACGTCAATCTATAGTGACGGTTCCGGAGATCCTCGGTCGACATCTTCACAACGTCCTCTGCCCGCACCCCCACCTTGGCTCCGACCGCTGCGCCAACCGATCCGACTTCGAGCTCGCGACGATCGCCCTTGCCGTTCATTTGTACCACGAGGTAGTTATCGATCGTGTCATTGGGCGGCAACTCGATGTCAACTTTGGGATTGGCGCTGACTATCACAGGCGCGTGCTGTCCTTCGAGGTACGCTTTATTCTTCACCGACTTGATACCATAAGTAAGTGTGTGGCCCAGGCGACCTCCGGTTTTCGCCTCTCCTAGAGTGTGCAATTCGACCGGATTCCCATCGATCTTCACGATCGCGGCAGTGAGGACGCTCGCCTCCAGCATCGCCGCTATGACTTTGCCGGAAACACCTCCGTTTTTCAGGGCCATCATATCGTTATCAGTCAGCGAGAACTTGGGATGGCCCGTCTTGATCTTTGCGATGATAATGTCGTCATCAAGGCCCTTCTTTGCCATCTCGATCACGCGATCATTCGTAATATCTTCCCCTGCTTGCCCGCAGAGACCAACAACTGTACCCGACATGATGAGAACAGCCGTAAGAGCGAAGACCAGTAACGAACGCTGCCTCGTATCTTCCATGGATGAGATCCCCCCTTTGCGGGGGCAGGCTCTCATGAATGGAGGCTATTGTCAATGACCGGCGGCATATTCTTGATTGACGTGAGGCAGCTCTGCCGACTTACGCCAGAGGCTGAAATGGGTACTTCTCTATCTCACCCACTCGGTGCGGACCTCCAGAGAAGTCTCAGCACGGCCATCGGCTTCTGGGTGGCCTCTAAATGGTGTCGCAGCCCCGCCCTTCTCCCACTTCTCTGGTTAATTCTCGATGACTTCGTGTAGAATTCCATCCAAGGAACGATGCCTACAATTGAACGGGGAGGAACTATGAGCGGCGTAAACAGGCGCGACTTTCTAACAGGGGGAGCGGCATTCTTGAGTCTTGCGGCTGAGGCGGAGCTTCTGGCGGGACCGGCCCCGGCAGGGCTGGCCGAGGACGCTAAGATTGACCAGGTAGGCCCGAACATCTACTTTCACGAGGGAAGAGTTGCGGATAACGCCGATGCGGTCTGCAACAACGGCTGGATCTTGTTCGAAGACTATGTGCTGGTCGTCGACGCGAATTTCCCCGCGGGGGCGCGACTGATCATCACCAAGATACGATCGATGACCGACAAGCCGATAAGGTTTGCCTTCGACACCCACCACCACGGCGACCACGCTTACGGCAATCAGGTCTATGTCGACAATGGAGCGGTGCCGGTGGCGCACACGGGTGTCATCGAAGAGATGAAGCGGCACGAGACGGGCTACTACGACAGCAAACCCGGCGCCTGGGAAGCGGCTGCGAAAGAGCGCGCCGATCTGAAAGACACCAAGCTCAAACCCCCCTCCGTGCTTTTTTCGAAAGACTTGTTCTTCGACGACGGCAAGCATCGGGTTGAGCTGATGCACCTGGGGGTAGCTCATACGCATGGCGACGCCGTTGCCTGGCTGCCGAAGGAGCGCATCCTCTTCACCGGCGATGTGTGCGTGAACGGGCCTTATAACTTTGTGGGTGACGGAGACGTGGGCAAGTGGGTGGTGACGCTGGATGCGGTGAAGAAACTTCGCCCGAAAATCGTGTGTACGGGCCATGGGCCGCGCTCCGTGGCGACCGTTTTAGACGATCAGCAGGCGTTCTTCAAGGCGCTCCGGGAACAAGTCGGTACGCTTATGGCCAGCAAGGCGCCCGAGGAGGCTAAGGGGCAGATTGAGGCCATTCGGGCGGCAGTGAAGGGCAACGCGCAGATCGCACGCTACGTTGGCGATTCCCTACCGGCGCAGGTCGGAAAGGTCTATGAGGAGCTCAGCGGCAAAAAGCTTGCCGCGCTGATCACCGAGCGCCATTTGGCCCGCCACGCGCACGCCCGCGCCCACGGCCTCGCAGTGGCTTGAGGTTGGCGTTGTACGGGCGGCCCTTGTGTCCGCCCGGGGCAACCACAAGGGTTGCCCCTACAAGAAGTTCGGGCGAATTTCTATTCCAGGTGAATCGGGGTGATGCCATGAGAACTCCAAGACGTCTCTTCTGCCTGGTTGGGTGCCTGGGTCTAGCATTCCTCGGGGCGTTGCATGCTTCCGCGCAAACACCTTCGGAAGCGCTGCTGGTGCTCGCCAAGAGCGACTTATCGCTCGCCATTGTCGATCCTGTAAGCTTACGCGTGGTTGGCCGCGTGCCGTCCGGTCCGGACCCTCACGAAGTGATTGCCTCTGCCGACGGCAGGCTCGCTTACATTTCGAACTACGGCGGATCAGACAGCAATCTTAACACCATCTCCGTGGTCGACTTGGTTGCGCAGAAGGCCCTGCCGGCCATCGACCTTGGTGCCTTGCATTCGGCGCACGGTTTGGCTTTCGCCGGCGGCAAGCTCTATTTCACCGTAGAGACGAATAAGGCCCTCGGGCGCTACGATCCGCTCACTGGAAAAGTGGATTGGGTCCTGGGCACTGGCCAGGACCGTACACACATGGTTTGGGTGTCCGAGAGCTTGGACAAGCTCGTCACCTCCAATGTCAGCTCCGGCACCATTAGCATCATCGAGCGCGTTTCCCCGCCCAACGGCGGGTTCGGGCCTCCTCCTGGCGGACCACCTGGGAGCGGCACTCCGCCCGGATTTCGTCCGCCGCAGGGCGGTCCGCGGAAAACCTGGGAAATAACCGCCGTTCGTTCGGGCAATGGGTCGGAAGGATTTGACGTGTCGCCGGATGGGAAGGAAATTTGGGCCGCCAATGCTCGCGATGCCACGGTGACCATCATCGACTTCGCCGCCAAGCGCGCCACCCAAACTTTCCCCATCTCGGTCAACGGTGCGAATCGTCTGAAGTTCACCCCGGATGGCACTCGAGTGTTAGTCTCCGGACTGGGCTTCGGACGCAGGTCGGGAAGCGATCTCGTGGTGTTAGATGCTGCGAGCCGCAAGGAGATCAAGCATTTCGACCTGGGCGGGGGCGCCGCAGGAATACTGATGGTTCCCGACGGCTCACGCGCCTTTGTCGCCGTGAGCGGGAAGGACTACGTTGCGGTCGTGGACCTGAAGAGCCTGGAAATCACCGGCCGCATCTCCGCCGGGAAACAACCCGACGGACTCGCTTGGGCGGTGCGCAAATAACCTCAACTCCCTGGTTCCATCTGCACACTTATCGTAGGGGGACCATTTATTACTAAGAAAGTCGATCCTCCACCGTTCGGCAAGGGTTCTGGGGGGCTCCAGGCAGCGAACATGGTCAGCCCCGAAGGGGCGACCCACCACGGCCCAGGCCAACGGCCTGCGCTTTGCTAACTCGCCCCTTCGGGGCTCGTTTGAGAGTCGACACACGCTGTAACGAGCCGGCTTGATTCATGTGACCCGTACCGAGACAGAACTCGAGCCCTTCGGCACCTCCCAGGGTGTTGGGAAACTTCTTCTGAGCCCGCGCCACCAGGCTATCGACGAAAGCGTCGTCACTGTCAGGATCATGGTGAAACAACACCAGTCGCTTCACATTGCATTCCCGGGCAATGCGCACGCCTTCCTGCCATGAGCCGTGTCCCCAGCCTTTCTTTTCGCCTTGTGACTGCCGGGGCGTGTATTGGGAGTCATACAACAGCAGATCGGCATCGCGGGCGAGGGACCGCAAGGCGCGGTCGTAGGCCGGAGAACCGGGTTCGGTGTCGGTCGCCAAAACGAAAACGCCGCCGTCCGCTTCGATTCGGTAGCCGGCGCACCCCTGCGGATGATTGAGGCGCGCTGTCTTGATCACCGCTCCGTTAATACTGACGGCGGTCTTTCCTAAGTGGATAAAATGGCGATTGGCCCTCATGCCTATTGGATAGTAGGGACTCCCCATCATGCCTTCGAGGGTTCGACGCAACCGGGCGGCCGGCAACAACGGGGAGTAGAAAAAGAAAGTGTTACGTTTCTGGTAAAAGGGAACGAAATACGGAATTCCCTGGATATGGTCCCAATGGAAATGCGTCAGAAAGATATGGGCGAGGATGGGCCGGCCGGCGAATTCCTTCACGAGGCTCTTACCCAGCGCCCTCATTCCGCTGCCGCAGTCGAGAATGATCAGGGTGTTGTTCTCGAGCCGAAGATCGATGCAGCAGGTGTTGCCGCCATACCGCCCCGTCTCTCTTCCCGGAGTTGGCGTTGAGCCGCGCACGCCCCACAGCCTGACCTTCATGGTTCACCGCCTCGCGCCACCTGCCACCCTTTGATCTTCATAGCGTAGCAATCCCGCTTTCCGGTGTCTACCATGTTCCGGTCCTGGCGCTGTCCTGATTTAAACGTAGCGCCGGCCTTTAGAGCCTGCCCTGAGCGAAGCGAAGGGTCGGCAAATGCTGGCCTGAAGGCCAGCGCTACGCCGAAATCCGGCTGAGACTTGCCCTTGCCTTGCGTTGCCCGCTTCCCTGATACTTACTGAAGCCCGTTGCCGCCCTGCTCGATAGCCGTCAATTTGCATCGCCCGTAGGGCGCAAGGGTGATTTCCATCGCCGATCGGGAGGGCATGGTGCATCGATTGGAATCTGGAATCTGGAATTTTGAATTGCTGCGCGGCAGGGCGGCGAGAGGTTATTCTGCATTGGCTTGCCTCGTCCTGTGTTTACTCTTAGGGGTACCCTCGGCGGGCGCCCAGCAAGCGAATCTGGATGCGCGGGTGGAACGCGAAATGCCGTCGCTTCTCTCCACCTACAGGTCGCTTCACGCCGCGCCTGAACTCTCCCATCACGAGCAAAAGACCTCGGCTTTTGTTGCCGGCGAACTGCGGGCTCTCGGTTACAGCGTCACAGAACACGTGGGCAAATACGCCGGCCATCCGGAGTGGTCTGGCTACGGCGTGGTGGGTGTTTTGAAAAATGGCCAGGGGCCGGCGGTCTACGTTCGAACCGAGCTTGACGCGCTGCCTGTGGAGGAAATGACGGGCCTGCCCTATGCGAGTAAAGTCCGGACCAAGGATGACACCGGGCGCGAGGTGGGCGTGATGCACGCCTGCGGGCACGATATTCACATCACCTCTTTGCTGGGAACGGCGAAGATGTTGGCGGAAATGAAGGAACAATGGCATGGAACGCTGGTGATGCTCGCGCAGCCCGCGGAGGAAGCCATTAGCGGCGCCAAGGCCATGCTGGACGACGGCCTCTACACCCGCTTTCCGAAGCCGGATTTCGTCATCGCGCTGCATGACACGCCCGCGCTCGAGGCAGGAAAAGTCGGGTTCACGCCCGGTTACGCGATGGCCAGTTCCACCTCCGTCGAGGTCACGCTGCGCGGGATTGGTGGGCATGGCTCCGCCCCGCAAGTGGCGAAAGACCCGATCCTCGAAGCCGCGGAGTTCGTATTGGCCATTCAGACCATCGTGAGCCGCGAGGATTCACCCTTCGATCCCGCCGTGGTCACCGTCGGCTCCATTCACGGCGGCACGCGCCCCAACATCATCCCGGACGAAGTGCGTTTGCAGCTTACCGTCCGGACCTACAAAGAGGAGGTGCGGCAGCACATTCTGGAAGCGCTGACGAGAATGGCGCAGGGTATCGCTGCCGCCCACGGCATCCCACCGTCGCTCTCTCCCATTGTGACCGCAGATGAGAGCGACCACAGCCCCGCGCTGTATAACGATCCCCAACTGACGGCACGGCTGGGGCAGGTCTTCAAGACGGTACTGGGCCCGGATAACGTAGTGGAGTTGCCTCCCGTCATGGCCAGCGAGGACTTCTGCCGTTTTGCTCTCGAGAATCGACAAATCCCCATTTGTCAGTTCTCCTTGGGCGCGGTTGATCCTGCAAAGCTCCGAGAGAGCCGCCGCACTGGTGTGCCCCTGCCCGGGCTGCACTCGAGTTTGTGGGCCCCGGTCCCCGAGCCCACGCTGCGCACCGGCGTGAAGTCCATGACCAGCGCGGTATTGGAATTGATGAAATAAAGAGGTAGCATTTCAGGCTCAGCAATCTGGACCCGCGGAAGAATGTAGCCGATGCCGTGAGAATGTGTGAAACAATCGCGCTGTCATGCATGCCGAGTGGCGAGCCGAAGGATCATGTGATCTGCGCTCGGAATGACATGGCCTGTCGATTATTCGACACCTTCTGAGCCGTGCGTTCGAGGGAGGGAAATGCTGATGAGGGCAATTAAATCGCACCTATTCGCTCTGTTCGTGATCACTCTGATGACCGCCTCGGCCTCGGGTCAAGGCCGGTCGCCGGTTCCGGAAAAGCAGACGGTGATCCGTGCGGCGAGAATATTGGATGTGAGGACGGGGCAGGTAATTCGAGACGGGGCAATTGTGATCGCCGGCGATAAGATCGTGAGTGTGGGTCCGGCTTCCGGCGTGTCACCCGGCGCCGACGCAGTGGTGATCAACTTGCCTAATGCCACCGTGCTTCCCGGCCTGATCGATGCTCATACCCACCTGACCTTTGGCACGAATTTCGGCTATGAAACGCTGGGAATCTCGGTGCCGCGCGAGGCGCTGATCGGCGCGCGCAACGCCCGCGTCACCTTGGAGGCTGGATTTACAACCGTGCGAAACGTGGGCGCCAGCGGTTACGCCGATGTAGCTCTGCGTGACGCGATCAATGCCGGAGATGTGCCGGGACCACGCATGCTGGTCAGCGGTCCGGCGCTTGGGATTACGGGAGGCCACTGCGACGAGAATCTGCTGCCGTTCGAGTTTCACTTCACCGCCGAGGGCGTTGCTGACGGCGTGGAGGCCGTGCAGCACAAGACTCGTGAGGTCATCAAGTACGGCGCCGACCTGATCAAGATTTGCGCCACCGGCGGAGTTCTCTCGAAAGGAGATGACCCGAACGCCCCGCAGTACACGCTCGAGGAGATGAAGGCCATCGTGAACGACGCGCACCGCCTGGGACGGAAGGTTGCCGCCCACGCGCACGGAGCGCAGGGTGTGATCTGGGCGTCCGAGGCGGGCGTGGACTCCGTGGAGCATGGACACTTGATGAACGACGCCGCCATCGCGACCCTCAAGAAGAACGGTACTTATCTCGTGCCGACGCTCTATCTGATGGATTGGCAGCGGGAAAATGCTCGTACAGCGAATCTTCCCGACTTCGCCAGGCGCAAGATGGAGATGGTTTCGGAACTCGGAAAGACCAATGCCAAGAAAGCCTTCGAGGCGGGCGTTAAGATCGGGCTGGGTACCGACGCCGCCGTTTACCCACACGGCCTGAACGCACATGAGCTGGCGGTCTACGTCAGCATCGGCATGAGCCCGCTCGAGGCGATTCAAACCGCGACCGTCAACGACGCCGATCTGCTGGGCTGGTCTGACAGAATAGGAACCCTCGAGCCCGGCAAGTGGGCTGACATCATTGCCGTGGACGGCGACCCACTTCAGGATATCACCCTGCTCCAGCATGTGAAGCTCGTGATGAAGGGCGGTGAAGTGGTGAAGAACGCGTATGGAAAGTGATAGGCGCTTATCGCCGCCTGAAGGTCGGGAGATTTTTGGATCGTGTCATCCTGAGCGCAGCGAAGGATCTCTGCAGTCCTGCGTATTTCGGCGGAACATGGGAAACTGAGGAGATCCTTCGCTTCGCTCAGGATGACAGCATACGGTAGGCGCGTTTCACCTATTTGCGTAACGCGGCACTAGTGTTGCGTCTCAATAATTCGCGATAAAAGTCGAGACGATTCGGCCACGCGTCAGCAGCCCCGTCAGGGGCGCCATAGAGTAGCCCAGGGCGTAACCCCTGGGTTGAACTCTCACCCCGCCTGCGGCACCCCTCTCCCGCCCGAGCGGGAGAGGGACGGGGTGAGGGGGACTCACGAACCCACGGCTTAGCCCTGGGCTACTCCCTGACGCCCGCTCCGCGGGCTGACATATTCAACGAACTTCTGAAGCACGACACTGGTAAGATGCCAAGAGACTTCGAGCTAGGAGTGCTTAACGTGAAATCCGGGACGATCTTTCTGCGATTTTTCCTTGTCTCCCTGTTCTTATTAGCGATTGCTTTCCCGCTTGGGGCGCAGGAGTCTGTCAACATCTGGCAAGCGCCGCTGGTGCTTCCCACCTACGAAACGGGTCCGCCGGATCTTGAGCCGATGTTTTATGCCGGACGGGACTATCAGGGCGCGCAAGGCGCGATTTATCCCTACGGGCTCTATGACAACCTCCTGGATACTCGGCGCGACAAGACCTATCAAGCCGACTTTCTTGAAAACCAATACGTGAAGATCTGTGTGCTTCCGGAGCTCGGAGGGCGCATTCTCTCCGCCACCGACAAGACGGATAACTATGACTACGTCTATCGGCAAACCGAGATCAAACCGGCGCTGATCGGCATGCTGGGCGCCTGGATCTCCGGCGGCGTCGAGTGGAACATCCCTCACCACCACCGCGCCACCAGCTATCTGCCCGTGGACCACCGCTTGGTGAGAAATCCTGATGGAAGCAGCACAATCTGGGTAGGAGAGTTGGAACTCCGCCATCGTATGCAATGGGCGGTGGGAATCACCCTCTATCCCGGCAAGTCCTACCTGAAAGTGACTACGGTCCTGGTCAATCGCACGCCCTACGTCCATTCCTTTCTGGATTTCACGAATGCCGGCGTGCACGCCAATGAGAATTATCAGGTCATTTTTCCGCCCGACACACAATTTGCGGTGTACCACGCCAAGGTCGATTTCGCCCGCTGGCCGATTTCGCACGAAGTTTACCAAGGCGTAGACTACACGCGTGGTGTGGACTTGAGTTGGTGGAAGAACCATCCCACGCCCGTCTCCTTCTTTGCCTGGAATTTCGACGGAGATTTCTTCGGTGGCTATGATCATGGTAAGGCGGCGGGAATCATCTGCGTTCAGGACCACAACGTTTCGCCCGGCGCGAAGTTTTTCGAATGGGGCAACGGGCCCGAGGGCAAACTGTGGGATAAAGTCCTGGACAGTCAGGGCGACTACCTCGAGCTGATGTCGGGAAACTTCTCGGATAACCAACCTGACTATAGTTGGATCCAGCCCTCGGAAACGAAGGTCGCCACGGCGTACTGGTTTCCGATCCGGGGTATCGGCGGCGCAAAGAACGCAAACCTGAATGGAGCGGTGAACCTGGAGGTGGGACCTGGGCGAAAGGTCAAAATCGGTTTTTCCACGACCCAGGAGTTTCGCGGCGCGAAGGCACTTTTGACCGCCGGGAATCGCACGCTATTTGAACGGAGCATCGACATCTCCCCCGCCCAGGTTTTTGTTCAGGACATCACGTTGCCGGATGGGGTTCGCGAAGACGATCTCAAGGCGGAACTGCTGGATTCGGCAAACAAGGAACTGCTCAGTTACCAGCCGGTGAAACTTGTGCCGGAGAGTACGCCTCCCGTGGTTGAACCGCCCCTTCCGCCGAAGGAGATCAAGACAGTCGACGAGCTTTATCACATCGGCCTGCGGCTCGAGCAATTCCACAACGCGGCTCTCGAGCCCTACGCCTACTTTGAAGAGGCCCTCAGCCGCGATCCTGGCAACTATGAAGTCAATACCGCCCTGGGCCGCCTTTACAGTGAGCGCGGGCTCTGGCGGCAGGCTAGGGAGAGACTCACGACAGCTCTCGCCCGGGCTACTCGCAATTACACGCGGCCCAAAGATGGCGAAGCGTATTACTACCTGGGCGTCACGTTGCGAGGCGAGGGCAGGAATCGCGAAGCGGAGGACGCGTTCCACCGCGCCGCGTGGAGCGAGGCATGGGCCGCCGCCGCTTACGAGCAACTTTCGGAATTGGATGGCCAGAGGGGAGACTGGCCGCAAGCGCTTTCCGATCTGGACCATTCGCTGGCTTACAACACGCTTAACTGTAGGGCCTGGGATCTGAAGTCCGCAGTTCTCAGACGCATGGGGCGCGCTGATGATGCCAAGGAAGCCGCCCATAAAGCTCTGGCCGTCAATCCGCTCGACCTCTGGGGCCTTCGCGAACTCGGCTTGCTCGATGCGAACTCACAACCTCAGTCCTTTCCGGGAAACACCGTGCAGGCCAACCTTGAGCTGGCCATGGACTACTACGACGGCGGATTAGGGAGTGAGGCGGAACAGGTTCTCAAGCAGCTTACGGCTGCGAGCCCTGACCAGAATAGAATGAACCCGCTCATTGATTACGACCTCGGCTATCTCGCGATGCAGTCAGGCCAGCCCGGCGAAGCGGCCAGATACTTTCACCTGGCCGCCCGGATGCCCACCGACTATGTTTTTCCTTTCCGTCTCGAAGAAGTGAAAGTGCTCGAGGCTGCCATGCAGGCCAATCCTGGCGATGCTCGCGCGCCATACTATCTCGGAAATCTTCTTTACGATCGGCAGCCTGATGACGCCATCAAGGAGTGGGAAAAATCCGCCGCAATCGACAGCTCATTCTCGCTAGTGCACAGAAATCTCGCGCTAGGCTACGAGCAATCGCAGAACGATACCCCCAGGGCGATCGCCTCCATGGAAAGGGCTGTCGGGTTGGATCCGAACAATGCCCGTCTGCGGTTTGAGCTCGACTCCCTGTATGAAGCCGAAAACGTTTCCCCGCAGAAAAGACTGGCTTCGTTTGAATCCAACCCCGCGCTAGCTGCCAAGCGCTCGGATGCGATGACTCAGGAAGCGAAGGTCTACTTGCTGGTAGGCCGGTATGAGCAGGCCCTTCAATTGCTCAAGACCCACCGATTCCACAACTGGGAGGGCTATGGCGATGTTCACGATGTATACGTGGACGCATGCCTCCTCGCAGGGGGAAGAGAACTGCACGCCGGCAAGTTCAACGAAGCTTTAGGAGACTTCCAGGCAGCCCTTGAGTATCCGGCGAACCTTGAGGTCGGCAGACCGTATCATGAAGGCCGGCGCCCGGAGGTTGACTACTGGTTGGGTGTGGCGTACGGCAAGCTAGGAAATAGTGCTGAATCTCTGGAGATGTTTCGCCAGGCAGTGGCCGCGCTAGGGCCTGAGCAAGGGCGCGAGCAACCTGAGATGCTGTATTACGCGGGTCTGGCGGCTCAGAAGCTTGGCCGGTCCGCGGAGGCAACACGGTTTTTTGGCGAACTGATCGGCAAAGGTGATGAGGCGCTGGCCACCCGCCCCGAGGCGGACTACTTCGCCAAGTTTGGCCAGAGGCTTTCCAGCCGCCTGCGCCTCGCCGAAGCCCATTACCTCATCGGCCTGGGGAACTTAGGAATGGGTGAGGCAGCCCAGGCTCGGGACGAATTCCAGTCGGCACTGAAGCTGAATGTGAGCCATCTTGGCGCCACGACTCAACTAACCTCGGCGAGTTCCCGAACCGTGGCCACAAGATGAGGCGGAATTGCGCTGGGGTTGCAGGGGCGGCCCTCGTGGCCGCACGTTTCAGGTCGCGGGGTTGGTCGTTATCGTCGCCCTCCTCGTGGGGCAACCACCAGGGTTTTCCCTTTACGCTATCGACTCCAAGTAGTCGCAACACTTCTGTAACATAACATTCACGCCCGGGTAACCTGGCTGCGACACAATATTCCGAGTAGCCTGCACCTTCGTAGGATGGCTCTCACAGGTGACGCTAACCCTAATGTTAACCTTCGCTTAATTCTCTTGTAAAAGAGCGGGGGCAAAGTGCGAGTGGAGGATAATACCCATGAAAAAACTGCCGTATCTCTCAACGGTTCTTCTCGGAAGTGCCGTAGTTTTGATGTGCCTTGTAATACTCCAATCTTTACCCACGACTGCCGCGCCGTCGCCTGCCCCGGACGCCATCATGCTCAACGGTGCGGGAGCAAGCTTCCCCTATCCCATTTATGCGAAATGGTTTTCGGACTACAATAAGCTTCACTCCGATATTCAGATCAATTATCAATCGATCGGGTCGGGTGGAGGGATTAGACAGCTCTTGTCCGGGACGGTGGATTTCGGCGCGTCCGACGCTCCCATGAATGACCAACAGCTTAGCGAGGCTAAGACCAAGATCCTGCATTTCCCGACGGTTCTGGGCGCGGTGGTTCCCAGCTACAATATTCCCGGCCTATCACAGGAGTTGGATTTCACGGGCGATGTCTTGGCCGGCATCTATCTCGGCACAATCACCAAATGGAACGACCCGGCGATTGCCAAGCTCAATAAGGGCGTGAATCTCCCTGATACGGACATCGTGGTGGTGCACCGTTCGGATGCCAGCGGGACTTCCTATGTCTGGACCGACTACCTCTCGAAAGTGTCGCCGGAGTGGGAAAAGAAGGTCGGGAAGAACATTGCCGTCAATTGGCCGGTGGGGCTGGGCGGAAAGGGTAATGAAGGCGTGACGGGGTTGGTGAAACAGACACCCGGAGCGATCGGCTATGTGGAGCTGCTCTACGCTTTGCAGAACAATATTGCGTTCGGCCGGATGCGAAACTCTGCCGGGGCCTTCGTGAAGGCGGACTTGGCAAGTGTGACCGCCGCCGCTGCGGGCTTTGCCAAGAACATGCCCGAAGATTTCCGGATTTCAATTACCAACGCTCCGGGCAAAGCAACTTACCCGATTTGCAGTTTCACCTACCTGCTGATTCCGACGACGATCGCGGACGCCACTAAGAGGCAGGTGCTCAAGGGTTTTCTAAATTGGATGCTCAATGATGGTCAGAAGGAAGCTGAGCCTCTGTCTTACGCACGCCTCCCGAAGGAAGTAGTCGCGAAAGAGTTGAAGCAGATTTCACAGATCCATTAAGACGCTAGGCAGGTACTCCCCTCCTGGTTCAGGAGGGGTCGGGGGTGGTCGGCGCACCGCCCCTTGATCCCCTCCTCAGAGCGGAGGGACATCTGATCGATCGTTATGGCTGGCATTCCAATTCCGACAGGAGGCGCGACGGCGAACCGTCGCGCCTCCGGGCTTGTTCAAGGCCTCCGAAGCGGAGATACCTTCGCCCATCTCTTCACGCTTTCTTGCGCGGCAAGCATCCTGCTGGTGACGGCGGCGCTCGTTCATCAGCTCTATATCAATTCCGCACTCCCGCGACACAAGTTTGGGTTTCATTTCCTGATTGGCCGCATCTGGGATCCCGTGAACGGGGATTTCGGCGCATTGCCTTTCATCTACGGAACGGTGGTTACCTCCGCGCTGGCGCTGCTTATAGCAGTTCCCATGGGAGTCGGGGCAGCCATCTTCCTCTCGGAGTTGGCGCCGCCACGCCTCTCCAATGCAATGACCTTCGTCATCGAACTCCTTGCCGCCGTCCCCAGTGTGATTTACGGGCTGTTGGGCATATTCATCATGGTTCCCTTTCTCCGTCAGTATGGGGAGCCGTTCCTGAAACACACCCTGGGGTTCTTGCCGTTGTTCCGGGGGCCGGCCTATGGCGTGGGCATGTTGGCAGCGGGTCTGGTGCTCGCGGTGATGGTGGTCCCGTTCATCATTTCGGTTTCACGCGACGTTCTGATGGCGGTTCCGGTGGAGCAACGTGAGGCGGCACTGGCGCTGGGCGCCACAAAGTGGGAGTCTACCTGGCAGGTCGTTGTCCCCTTTGCGCGCATAGGCATCATGGCCTCCATCTTTCTCTCCTTGGCACGAGCTCTCGGCGAGACTATGGCAGTGACCATGGTCATCGGCGGCACTCCCGCCATCAGTGCTTCCTTATTCGCACCCGGATATTCCATCGCGGCAGTCATTGCCGATCAATTCGCCGAAGCCACCGGCGACCTTTACATCCAGACCCTGATTGAACTGGGCTTGGTGCTCTTTGCGCTGACGATTGTGATTAACGGCCTAGCAAGAGTCTTTATCATTTCCACGACGAAGAAGGGTTCGGGGCATTGATGGGCTGGCGCAATATCCGGCGAAAACTCGTCAACTACGTCATGTTCAGCGTCACGGGACTTTGCGCTCTGATCACTGTGGGCGCGTTGTTTTTCATTCTGGGATATCTACTTTGGCACGGGGGCAGTTCTCTCAGTTGGACGTTCCTGACCCACCTGCCGACGCCGGTGGGCGAGGCCGGCGGGGGAATGGCGAACGCTATTGTGGGGAGTGCGAAGCTGCTCTTGTTGGCGTCCCTTCTCGGTATCCCGATTGGCTTCCTGGGCGGCATTTACCTGGCGGAATTCGGCGGCAAGGCGTTTTCCTCGGTGGTCCGCTATACGGCGGATCTCTTGAACGGCGTACCCTCGATTGTGATGGGGATTTTTGCTTTCACGGTCGTAGTCTTGCCGATGAAGCACTTTTCAACCTTGGCGGGAAGCTTGGCGCTCGGCGTCATGATGATCCCGATCGCCGTGCGCAGTACGGAGGAAGCTCTGCGTACCGTCCCCATGATGCTGCGCGAGGGTGCGCTGGCTTTGGGAGCGAGCAAATGGAAGACCATCGCCACGGTGTCCGTTCCGGCGGCGCGCAAGGGGATCATCACCGGAATCGTTCTGGACATCGCTCGTGTCGCCGGTGAGACGGCGCCTCTGTTGTTCACCGCCTTTAGCAACCGCTTCTGGAGTCCGGGATGGAACCAGCCTACGGCCTCGCTGCCGGTTATGGTCTACACTTATGCCATCTCGCCTTACGATGATTGGCACCGGCAAGCCTGGGCGGCCGGCCTGGTTCTTCTGAGTTTGGTGCTGGTGGCGAACGTGATCGCCAGGTTGACCGTCTCCGGGCGGACGGCGCATTAGCGGGGGCGGAGAGATTCAAGCAGGGGCAGGCGATGGCGCGCCGTCTAAGCCCGGTGACTTATATGACGAATTTAACGCCCGGCAGTATGACCACGGCCAAACAAGCCAGCCAGCCCATTCAGTCTCCAGGAGGGAAAGTGGCCGCCGACGACGTGAAGATGCGGGTTTCCGGATTGGACTTCTACTACGGTCCCAAACAAGCTCTATTTGGCATCGGCCTTCAGATCCTGACGAACCGCATTACTGCCCTGATTGGTCCTTCGGGTTGCGGCAAGTCTACGTTCCTGCGAACCCTAAACCGCATGTACGAGACCCTGCCACACGCCAGGGCCGAGGGCGAAATCCTGTTCGACAATGAGGACCTTCTCGCCATGGACCCGGTGGCGTTGCGCCGCCGCGTAGGGATGGTGTTTCAGAGGCCGAACCCGTTTCCAAAGTCCATTTTCGACAACATTGCCTACGGGCTGCGCGTGAACGGGAGTTATCGCGGGGCCGCCTTGCAGGAGAAGGTTGAGAAGAGCTTGCGGCGCGCGGCCCTGTGGGATGAAGTGAAAGATTCGCTCCACAAGTCCGCGTACGCGCTTTCGGGGGGGCAGCAGCAGCGCTTGTGCATCGCCAGAGCGCTGGCGGTCGACCCGGAGGTGCTGCTCCTCGACGAGCCTTGTTCCGCTCTCGATCCCATCGCCACTGCGAAAATCGAGGAGCTGCTCTTTTCCCTTCAGGACCAATGCACGGAGGTCATTGTCACCCACAACATGCAGCAGGCGGCGCGCGTGGCGGATTACACAGGTTTCTTTCTCTTGGGCAAACTCATCGAATACAACAAGACGGAGGTGATCTTCAAGACTCCAGCCAAGAAGGAGACCGAAGATTACATCACGGGCCGATTCGGATAGAGGAGGAAGGCAGAGGCATGGTACGCCATTTTGAAGAAGAACTTGATAACCTGAGAAACCGCCTGCTGGAAATGAGCGGGCTGGTGGAGGACTCCGTTTACCGCAGCGTCCAGTCGCTGATCGAGAAGAATGAGGAGGCGGCGCAGCAAGTGCTCCAGAACGAAGCCCGCATCAACCGCATGGAGATTGATATCGATGAGCTGGCGACCAGCCTATTGGCGCGGGTCCAGCCCATGGCCACCGACCTCCGATTCATTACCGCCGCCATCAAGATCAACAACGACCTGGAACGCATGGGGGATATTTCCGTGAACATCGTGCGCAGGACTCTGGCCCTGATGCGCGAGCCCCTACCGAAAGAACTGGTCGACATTCCTCACATGGCGAGCCTTGCCCAGTCGATGATCCGGAAAAGCCTGGATGCCTTCGTGAAGAAGGACGCCGAACTGGCACGGACCATCCTTACCTCCGATGATGTCATCGATCAACTGCGCGACTCTGTGTACGAAGAGCTGATCGCCGTGATGGAGCAGGATTCCAGTTCTGTCCGCCAGTGTATCAACCTGATGTTCATTGCGCGTGCCCTGGAGCGACTCGCCGACCATGCCACCAACATTGCCGAAGACGTATTGTTCCTGGTGGAGGGAGTCGAGGTTCGGCACCACGCGGAGGTGCGCGAATAACTGGGCGTAGGGGCAGGCCTTGTGCCTGCCCTCCTCAGAGGGCTCCCACGAGGGGTGCCCCTACACGCATCCAACCCGCAGCAGCCCAATGCATCCAATACTTAGAGCGAGATGAGGAGGGGACTTTTGCGCCCATTTTCTCTTTGACTCATTTCGACGTTTAATGGTAAAAGGTGAGTTGGGATCAGGACGTCTGAGGATGACTTAGAGCGCTAGGGCGGGGAGTCAGGTAATGGAGCGAAAGTTTCTCTGGATGTCGGCAGCGGGGTTGGGCTTACTGCTATTCGCGCTGCCGGCTTGGGCTCAACAAGAGCAACAGCAGCAACCGCAGCAGCAACAACAGCCGCAGCCTGAAGCTCAACAACCCGCCGAGAATGCGACGGACAACGCTTCCGACAACCCTACCCCGAACGAGAACGAGTTAACGATTCCTGAAGGGACGGAATTCAAGCTCCAGCTCCACTCCACAGTCAGCTCCAAGACTTCCCATGCCGGCGACAGGATCTTGACCACCTTGCTTGATCCCGTGGCGGTCGAGGACCAGGACGTTCTGGCCAAAGGCACGCGGATTGACGGACATATTGCCGAGGTGAAGGCCGCCGGGCGGCGCGGAAAAGGCGGCGATTTGTCCCTGGTCTTTGACACCGTTGAACTGCCCAACGGCCAGAGGCTGGCGATCACCGGTTCGCTCACCGAGGTCTTTTCGAGCGAGGGCGGAAGCGATCCCAATGTCGGGCCGGAGGGCGATTTGAAGGGAGGCGGAGCCTCCCGCAAGAAGCAAGCGGCCATTATCGCCGCCACCACTGCGGTGGGCGCAACCGGCGGGCTCGCGACGGGCATTGCCGGGGCCGCCGCAGGCCTGACTTTGGCAATCCTCCTTCCTCATGGCAAACAAGCCTCCTTGGCGGCGGGCTCGTTGATCGGTATGCGGCTCGACCGCGACGTTACCTTCACGCTTACGCCACTCCCTGAGTCGAAATAGGCCGAGACCCTGAATTCAGACGCGCGTGCGGCTATGGTGGAGGCGTCCCGCCCGCGCTGGAGTGGACATTCTGACCGAGAGTTGTGGCGCGGGCATCCTGCCCGCGAGTTCTTGCTTGGGGCGAGACGCCCCCGGGACAGCGGGCGGGACGCCCGCACCACGCCTCATGCGCGCACCCCCTCTGCCGCCGGTGCTTTGTTTTCAATGACATGCTGGCTTTGTTCCGGCGATTTTGAGGTTTCTGGGGCGTTTTCCTCTGCCGGACTCTCTGTCCCAGCGTCCAGCCCCACGACCTTACTCAGTTCCTCCGCTGCGCGGTCGTCCGGCTCACGCGTAGGGGCGGTTCGCGAACCGCCCCCACCCCGGCGTGCATGTTCTTGGCGCAGGGTCAGGATGATCCTCACCTTGCGGTCAATCGAGCGGTCGAGCGCCATTTCCTGCCGCGTCAACATCTCCCAAGTCTCCCCCGCCGGAGCCAGGCAGGCGTCACGCTCGATCGCGTCCATCTCCTCCTGCACCTTGACCTCCTCCTCGAACGCCGCCTTCAGCGCCGCGATCTCCTCCTCCAGCAGGCGCAGCATTTCCCGCCACAGAATGTCCACATTCGCCGCGCCGCCCATCTGTTGGTTCACGAAGTCGTTCAACGCTTTCTCGTCCTTCTTCACTGTGTAGTCGGTCCACTCAACAAAAATCCCCATCAGCTCGTCAATCCGCACCGGCCGCCAGCCGCGGCCTGGGGCCAGAAACTGACGGATCACGAGCTGTTTCATCCCCGTGACACGTTCCCGCCGGAGCCGCTCGCGGATCCCCTCCACCCGCGAGAGCAGTTGGCGCAGGCGCGCGCACGGCTCGGTCGGCTCGGGCAGATTGCGGTCGGTGACCAGGGAACTCGAGGCATCGAAGGTGGCAGCAGCGATCTGGTCGCGGCGGGTGCGTTTCCGCTCCTCGACCGCCTGGAGAGCGCGGCGCATCAGGCCCGTTTCCATGCGCTCGATGCGGTTGCGACGCCAGTAGAGTTTGCCCAGGTCGGCGACTTGCTGGTTCCAGAACGCGTCGCCGGGGCCGTAGGTGGTGGCGAGTTCCCGCTGCAAGGCTGCGTACCGTTCGGGATCTTCGCCCAAGGCGCGCATGACGGCGGCCTCGTTTTCGGGCGCGGCATCACAGCCGTGCTTGAGAGCGTTCATTTTCATGCGCTCTTTTCCGGCCTCGCTGCGAGGCCCGGTGGAGCGCTGCGAATTGCGCCGAGCGGCGTCGAGCCGCTGGGGAGTAGGACAAGTAGATTTGAGTAAGGACATAGTAACTCCATGAATCGGAAAGTTGGAAGCAGGGGCGGCAGGCGAGCCGTCCCCACCGAAGGTGAGACGGGCGTTCACGACCCTTACAGCCTACCAGAAGAGCCACTCATTGTCAATAGCAACGTAGTAACTGTATACCACTTTGTCATCCGAGGGTAGGGCAAGCCCTACCCCGACAAGGCAGCCCCAAAGGGGCGATCTAACGAAGCCCAGGCTGAAGGCCTGGGTCAACGGGACCCCAATCGACCCCTGAGCCCTGAAAGGGCGGAACAATGCTCTTCAATCCCACACGTACCGCTCGTCGTAGGCAATGCCGTGCGCGTCCACGAGCTTCCGGAATTCCTCCTGGAAGCTGGCCACGCGGTGGTGGCTTTCTTGTTGCGCGATGTACTCCACGACTTCTTCCACATCCGCCGCGCTCACCAAAAACGCGCCGTAGCCGCTTTGCCAATGGAAATTCGCCAAGCCGCGCCCCTGCGTCTTGACCCATTTCGAGGAACCGGTCTTCACTTCCTCCACGATTCTTGCCAGCGCGAGGTTCTTCGACAATCGGAACAGCGCATGAACGTGGTCGCTCGTGCCTCCGACTTTCAGCGCCGGGGAGTCCTGGTTATTGAGAACCGCCGCAAGGTAGGCGTGGAGGTCTTCTCGAACAGGCGGCAACAACATCGGCTCGCGATGTTTGGTGCTGAAGATCAGGTGGACGTAGAGTTGCGAAAGCGATTGCGGCATGGGGGAACACCTATCTCGCCCCTTCGGGGCTTGCGGCAAAATTGGCCGATGATCTAAACCCAGGCCGCTGGCCTGGGCTTCGTTAGATCGCCCCTTTGGGGCTCAATCAACAGCCCCCTGAGGGCTCAGAATATTGGCAGGTTTCTCGGCAATCAGCAAGCACCTGGACGAGGCTGCCGCAGGGCGAAGCCCGGCGCTGCGTGGAGCTGGAATGAACAGAGACCGCAGAGCTTCGCTCTGATGCGCCAGCCCGCGAGTCGAGCAGAGAACGCTCGCAGGAGCACCCGCCAAGGGGCGTGGAGCACGCCAGCACTCACGCTGAGATGGTCGGTAGGGCGAGGGGGGGCCGTTCAAGGAAAGTACCGAACGGCGATTTTAATTTTATTGAAATCGAAGAGTTGCTGGATCAGTTGCGCTGCCCGCGGGCTCGCAACCCGCCACTCAATGGGTGTCGAGCCAGCGACGGCGAGCTGGGCTCGGGCCTGCTTAAGTAGTTCCCAACCCTTTGTTATGATTCGCCAATTCGGGTCATTGAGGAATCTTCCGCCTTCGGTATAGTATTTTGCTTCCAGAAGGGTTCCGTTCCGATAACCGTCAAACTGCACCCGACCTTTGCTTCCAGAGATGTAGTACCCCTTTCCCACGGGTGTCCCTGTTGCTCTGGCCTGATATTTTGCAGCATCGGGAGACATGTTGTCGGTGGCAAAATCAAATTCCCATTGACCGGGCCCCGTCTTCGCCAACTTGAGACGTGAGTCGCTCTTGCCCCGGAGTCGAGCCGGGTCGCGCATGCGTTACCTCCCGGTAATTCGGGAAACCGCTTCAGACATCATGTTTCCAAGCACTCCCCGCACGCAAGCAGAAAAAGAACGGTACCTGACACCCTTTTCTGCTCTTTTCTCTCCCCGCACGCAAGCAGAAAAAGAACGGTACCTGACACCCTTTTCTGCCGTGCGGGGTCCCACGGCTTACGCCGTGGGCTACTTTCTGGCGCCGCTCCGCGGCTCTAGTAGCTCCCGCGTCTTTAGGTTAACGCTTATGGGCCAACGGCCTGGGTGGTAGGGGTAAGAGGATAATTCATTTCCGACCCCAAGCCCTGAAGGGGCGTGATAGCCGCGTATTCCGTAGGTCGCCCCTTCAGGGCTCAACTCGGAGAACCACGGTTTCTCCCAGGCCGTTGGCCTGGGCTTTGCTAGGCCGCCCCTTCGGGGCTGCGAGCCCATTAGCGATGACCAACCCACATTTCGGACACAACGAGGTGTTGGGACTCTGCGGTCCTTAGTGTGAGGTATTCGTGCGCGGGCATTGATAATAGAGGAACTCAAAAGCCGCAGAGTTTGAAAGGCACAAACTCTGCGCTCAGCAACGTCGGTTTGCGCTTCCCGTGACTCAGTTGCCTGGAGGGGGCAGCGCCAGCGTTTTCTTCATGGCTTGTCCTTCGACAATCTCATAGATCGCGTCTCCCGCAACGTTGCGGAACTCCTGCTCGAGGCCGCTGGGCCATTGGACTTTCACCTTGTTCATCAGGGCGTCGCGGCCCAACCCGAAATGGAGGCGCGTGTCATTGGTTGAGTTGTAGCTTCCACCCCCGCGGACTTCGTCAATCTGAGTCATTTGCGACGTGTAGATGGTGAGTCGCGCGCCGACCGCAGCGCGATTGCTCTTAGTACCAATGAGACGAAACAGAACACGATGGTTTGCGTTCTGCGTTTCGTTGAGAAATAAGGAAGGCGGACCGGCGGCATTGAAGACGACTACGTCGAGATGGCCATCGTTGTTGAGGTCGCCCAATGCGGTGCCACGGCGCGACTGGAGAGGGCCATCGTTGAGCCCGGCGCGATCCGCAATTTCGTCGAAAGTCCCGTTTCCCAGGTTGCGGAACAACTGGAGCGGCTCGCGATACTTGACTTCGTTTTCCAGCGTATCCATCAAAGATGAAAAGTTGCCGTTCGCGATCAGGAGATCGGGCCAGCCGTCGTTGTCGAAATCGCCAAAGCCAACGCCCCACTTTACGGGAGCGTAAGTCAGAGGCGCAATTTTGGCTTCCGCGGCGATATCCGTGAAGCCTTGCTCCTCATTTCGGTAGAGGCTGGCGGGCTGTTTGCCGTAGCGGGTCACAACCAAGCCGAGCTTGCCGTCGCGATTGAAGTCGCCGAAATCCGCGGCCATGTTGCCGAAGATTTCCCCGTTGGGTCCCAGTCCCGTGCCCGAGACAAGTCCGACTTCATCGAATCTGCCGTCGCCCTTATTGTGATAGAGGAAGTTCTGGCCATCGTCGTTCGTGACGAAGAGGTCGGGCCAACCATCGTTGTCGTAATCGCCCCAGGCAACCCCCATGCCATGAAGCTTGTGGGGATTGTTGACGCCCGCTTTTTGAGACACATCTTCGAAGGTGCCGTCGCCGCGATTGCGGAACAGATAATCAGTTTCACCCTGCATTTCGCCGGGCATCTCCAGGATGACGGACCGGTAGCCGGTAGCGGAGGGATCCGGCGGCGGCAAGTGGTGGAGATCGGTGTGAACGTAGCGAGCTACAAACAGGTCGAGATATCCATCTCGATCGTAGTCAGCCCAGGCCGCACCGGTGCTGAACCCACCGACTTTGAGGCCTGCCTTTTCGGTGACGTCCTCGAATTTGCAGCCGCCAAGATTGTGGTACAGCACGTTGTGGCCATAGCCGGTGACATAGAGGTCCGGCAAGCCATCGTTATCGAAGTCTCCCACAGCGATGCCATTTCCCCAACCGCGCGTTGTGAGGCCGGCAGACTGGGTCACATCGGTGAAATGAATATTCCCGGAACCCGAATCCTGATGGTAGAGGGTGATCATCGGATCGCCGCCACGAAGATATCGCTCGATGGTGGAGTCGTTCACGACCGCGATGTCAAGCTTGCCGTCATTGTCGCAATCGAAGAGGGCGACGCCGCCCCCAGCCATGGTTTCCACGAGATAGCGGCGCTCGGACGACGAGCGTGGAACAGTCGTGAGTCCCGCCTGCGGAGCAACGTCGCGAAAGTGCATGGGAGATTTGGGGGACGCAATTGAGATTGTTTGGCCCGTACTGTGTCCTGTGCGGGGCGGCGACTGTGTAGAAGATGGAAGTTGACCGAGACAGAGGGAAGCCGCCAGAGTGCCCGTGACGAAGATCCAGTGTTTTCGGACGAGCAACGGCCGGCCTGCCGGCCACGAGCCAGTGTCCCGCCCCTTACCTCCACTGGAACGTTTTTTCATTGTGTCATTCCCGAGTTCGCTGCGCGCCACGTTTCAAGCTCTCTCCAACGGAGGCCGTGTGCGCGATTCATTTTATTCGAAGGCCCCCGGCCCCTCAAGCTCAGAAGCGAGGCGCGACTAAACGCTGTGCGGGAAACCCTGTTGCGCCTGGCCAAGTTTAGGTTAGAATCCGCTGCTTGAATTAGCCTGGAGGTGAGGAGATGAGTTCTTGCAAGTTTACATCCGCAGCGCTGGCCTTGTTGGTTTGCTGCCTGGCCGCACCGGGCCAGGAGCAGCATTATCGCGGAAAGCCCTTCCACGATAGCGTATACCAAAGTGGCCCACAAAAGATTCCGGGGCGCGTGCAATGCGCGTATTACGATCTGGGCGGGGAAGGCGTGGCGTATCACGACGCCGATGCGAAAAACCAGGGAAGCGGTGGGCTGAACCCGGCGGACGGTACCTACCTCAACGAGTTTCGAATGGACGAGGGGGTGGACACTTCCTACACCAAGTTTCATCGCGACGTGCCCATCGACGACAATCCTTACAATCTTGTTGTCCCCCCGGAAAATCAGCTTTACGTCGGCTGGACCGAGCCGGGTGAATGGTTCAACCTTACGGTTGAGGTAGCTCGCGCCGGAATCTACGCAATGGATCTTCTGTACACCTCCAACCGCGGCGGCACGATCTCGTTGGACCTCGACGGAAAGAAGCTGACGGATGCTCTGGAGATCGCGTCGACGAAAAACGATGCCGACCCGGTGGCCTGGCGCCAATGGCATCATTGGAACGTCATGAAGGGGTTAGCTGCGGTATCCTTGCCGAAGGGCAAACATGTTCTTACCGTTCATATTCTCACCAACGGCAATATGAATCTCGCCTATTTCGATTTCATGCCTGGGACCAAACGAGCGAAGTGATGGAGTCCGGCGGAAGCACAACGTTCAAGGCGTGAGCACCGAGCGTACACTGTACGCGCTGCTCAACGGCGCTTTCGTTGGTCATCACGACCACTCGGCTGCCCTCCGCATTCTCGGCGGCAACGTGCGCGATTCCGGGCACTTCGCCTGTGGAAGCGAAAATGTGTGCTCCCCGCTTAATGGTCCTCGAGTAGTGCGCGAAGGCATAGTACGACCCGCTGCGCGCGATCTCCTGAGACTTGGTATCCATCGAGACTAGGCCGCCTCGATGGAATGGCCGGGGCGGGATGCTGATATCCGGCCGGCCGTTTTCATCCAGGAGAAGATTCCAGACACAGATGCATCGTGCCCAGTTGCGCAGCATATCGGTATAGGCGCTCGACCACCTGGACCAGTCCGAGCCGTATTGGGGCAGATGAGCCCAGTATTGTTCGGGTTTCGCAAGAGTGAGGCGTGTCGGCCCGCCCTCGGTAAAATACATGTGCTTCTGCGGAAACATGCCGTGCACCCGGCTCATGGCATCCGGCGTCCCCGCGTAGGAGTGCCAGGCGACACCCTCGACGTACTTGCTCACGGTGGGGTCGCTCAGCTCATCGGCGGCTCGGCCCCAAAGGTTGTAGTTGTGATCGAGAATCCAGATTTTAGTGTCCGGCGAAGCCTGTTGCAAAGCGGGGCCCAGGTGGTCCGCAACAAATTGCATTTCGTATTCCTGTCCCCAAAGCGTGGCCGGGAAGACGCCATCCTGATCGGTGTCGACTTCGTTATTCACGGTGACCGCCTGGACCTTGACTCCGGCGGCCTCGTAAGCCTGAAGGAACTTCACGAAATATTGCGCGTGGGGGGCGAACCAGTGCTTGCGCATCGAGCCGCCCAGCATCGATCCGCCCGTTTTCATCCAACCGGGAGGGCTCCACACGCAGGAGAAGAGGAACAGATTAGGATTTATCTCTCGCGCTTCGCGGAGTGTGGGAAGCAGCCAGGCGTTGTCATGGTCGATGCTGAAGTACTTCAACTCCGGGTCGGGGTCGGCGCTCTCGTCGTAGTTATACATCACGGTCGAGTAATCGCTCGAACCAATGCAGGTCCGTCCCACGGACAGTTGCAGTCCCGCAGGCCCATAAAGCTCAGACAGGAGAGAGTGGCGGGCGTCCGGCGACATCTGATGAAAAAGATAGCAGGAAGCATCCGTGAAAGCGCCACCGAATCCAAGCACTTCCTGATAGCGCTTGCCGGGGTCAAGATGGATGCCGGTGGATGAGGCGCCCGAACCGAGTTCCCATTGCGGTGATTCAATCGGCTGGAACTTGTGATCCTTTGTCGTTCTCCAGGCGCTCACGCGTCCTGGAGAGGCTCCGGAGCCAGCGTGCAACTGAGCCGCCTCTGCCAGGACTGCGAATGCGCCCGCGGATGCGGCCCCTGTCAGAAACTCACGACGGTTTGTTGTGTCCATATTTGCTCTCCCCAGCGCCGCATTCATCCCGTATCAGCCCACGCCGCGTGTATTCCCTACTCGCAAGGCTCCGCGCGTGTGGCCCCGGCAGACTCGGGGCGGCGACGGGTCAGTGCCAGAATTGGCGCGGCCGGAATTCGGTCATGCCAAATCATAGAACACCTCGAGCCGTTGGATCCTGTCCGAGCGGTCGAAGACGGCCGCACTCATCGCCGCATCCAGCTTAAGTCCATCGACAGTCTGCGATGTTCCGTCGGCAAGGGTCACCCGAATGCGCCGCGGGCCGCTTCGGTGCGCCACCACCGGAACCTGACAGTAAGTAAAGGCCACCGTGCCCCTATCCAGCTTTAGCGCTTTGGCGTTGCCTTCGACATCCCAGTAGTGAAACGTCTTGGGGTCGGCAAGGAACTCCGTCCGGGAGATATGCTCGGGAACGAAAGCAAGCTCACCGTTCTCAACATGAATGCCCATTTCGCCCATACGAGCGATAAAGTCTTCCTTCACCTGGCCGGTCATCCCGGGCTGCTGTGCCCCAGCGAATGCCGGAGTGTGCGAATACGGGTCGGTGGGAATCGCACCGAAGGCGGCTGGAGACTTGTGTACTCCCAGGCCGTCATAAAGGCGGTTGTAATGAGCTCGGAGTTGTCGAAGGACGGAGTCATCCGCGCCGCTCGCGACGGCACGCTCCAACGCCTCCCGCACAGCCAAGAGCAACTTTGAGACCATGTGCCAGTAAATGCACCCTAATCCCTCGTACTTGTAGAACGTGCCGGAGCGCCCTGTGAACGATTGATGATCGAAAACCTTCTCGTAGAGGTCAAGAATCTGTGGTTCCTCAGCTTTTGCAAGCTGACCGAGGTCGCTCTTCTTCAGCTCGCGAAACACTTGCTTGAGATTCTCCACGCTGGAAAACGAGGCATTAAAGTGAAAGCCGCCCTCAACGTCACGAACCACGATGCGGCGATCATCCCGCTCCAGCATGGCGATCAGCAGCTCCGACTTCTCGACTTCGCACTGCGGAACGTTGTTCTTCTGGAGAAAGCAGGGCAGCGGGCGGTTCGGATAGAGAATATAGCTCGCCTGGTCGGGGCGGTAGAGGCTGCTTTTTCCAAGCGCTTCGAGCAGAGCGACGCTCTCGGCGGGCGTGAGCGCTCCCGAACTCAGTACCGCTACCTGGCCCTCCAACATCTCATGCAGCGTCCGAATCCTGATCGAGTCTGCCGCGATGATCATCAGATTGTACGAATGGTAGAGCCCATCGTTCCGGCGATTGGCGTGGACGGAATGATCCAGATGCTGCAAAGCGGAATCGCAAAACGACCGCAAACGCGCAACTGATTCGCCGCGGCGCTCTCCGGAAAGACCTTGCACGTAGAGCTTCTCCCGATAGATCGATCCGGCGCTTCCTAGCTCGTCCAGAATCGCCTTGCGCTGGCGGTCTGAGATGGGGCCAGTGAGGAGCGGCTGGAAGCGTTGCAGCGCGTCGAAGACTTGGCCGAAAAGCTCTGCCAGTTCCGCGGACAGCTCAATTTCTCCGCCTTGTTCCTGGGCAAGCAGTCCGCGCGTGAAGACCAGGAAGCGGCGCAGATAGTACAAGGTCACCATTGAAGCGCCCGCGCCGACGAGCGCGTTATTCGCATCGTTCCACTCGGGCCGCTGCGTGTTCATCCATATGCCCGCTTCGGGAACGTAGTTCGCAAGCTTTGCCAGAATCACAAGAAGAATCTTCTCCGCCAGGTTAGCTCGAGCAAGCTGACGGTCGCGAGTGAGCAACGCTTTTCCATCCGCTCCAAGCTCCGCCGAGCGGTCCATGGTCTTCCGATGCGCCACGCTGTCGAAAACAATGGTGTTCCGCGAATCAGCAAGCAGCGAGGCATAGGGCAAGATGCGATACGGAACGTTCGCATAGGAGAATTCGGCGCGCGACAGCAGCTTTCGCAACCGGTCCGGATAGTGCCGCCTCGCCTGCTCGAGCAACTTCAGCAGATAAATGACCTGGTGATCTCCCCAGTAGCCGATATACGACCAGGGATCATGCGGATCAACGGTTTCCCACTCGTAGCCGTCGCTGGAGATGCGGTAAGGGTTATAACCGTCGGCGGTGGAGGAGTCCAGGAACTTATAGATCATGCTTTCGGTAAAGCCGGGAAACGACAGGCTGAGGGCTTCCCAGTTCTGAAAGATGTCGCGCCAGTTTCCCTGGTAGTTCAACACCCTGCAACCTCGCTCATCCTTGAGTTTGATTTCGAAGCTGTTCCACGGGCGGCTCGGGTCGCCGTGACGGCGACTGAAAGTGAGCGGCAGATATTCATGGGCAAGGCGCGCCAAGTCCGGATCTCGGCGTTCGCAGACTCTTTCGAGGAGAACCCTGTGCGAGAGCGACTCCGGCAATCTCTCGAGAAAGTCCTTGTGCTTCTGTGCAACCTGCCGATTGGCCTTCGAGATGAACAGCTTTAGATGCGCACCCGAAATAGAGTAGTTGTGTTCTGGAATGCCGCCGCGCATTACGTTGAAGAGGGTGCTTGAATAATGGCGCCAGACGGCCGGCTCGTCCTGAGTTGACTGGAGTCCGTCAGCCGCAGCCACGATTCTCACCAGGTTCCGGGTGCCACGCGCAACGTCCTCATCAATCTGCGCCTCAATGTTCTCGAGGGTGCGGAGATCGTGGAGCGTAGACTTCACGCCTGCCGCGTCCTGATTGACTTCGGCAACGATCTTCCATTCCTTCTCGCCCCGGGCGGGCAAGGCAAGCGAAGCCTTCAGAAAACAGGCGCCGCGGCGCCCCTGGACGTCCGTCTCCTGCGTCACGGCGCGTCCGCGGCGAAACGCCTCGAGTTGAACACTGGAAAGAAGCCGCGCCTCAGGATGCAGCCCCACCGACCAGGCGGTGTTGACGCGCAGCGCTTCGCTGGGTTCCGGCCTGTCCACCGGAATCGACGACAGACGAAAGAGAACAAGGCCCGTCGCAGGCTCCAGTTCGGTGCGCTTGTAGCCATCGACGAGCGTGCTGTATTCCAACTGGAATCGCCGCGTAACGCCGCAGGGCAACACGTTTTGAATACCATCGAGGACCTCAACCGTGACCGGCCGGGCGCGGTGATTCACCAGCCGGGCAGGCCGGACGAACCCAAAGCGCTCGCTCGTCATCCACCCATAGGAGAACGTCAAGCCAAGTTCATGGTTCACTTCTTCAAAGATGATCTTGTTTCCGTACGCGCTCTTGTAAAGGTAGCGCGAGACACGATGGCGCACGTCGCATCGGCCTGAGAACGGCTCCCAGAGCGCGTCTTCGCCGTCTTCGATGACGCGCACGATGGTCTTGCTTCCCGTCTGCTCGCAGCTATCGTGGATACGATCCTCGGGATAATAGGGAAACAGCGCGTGGTCGGGATCTATTCGGCCCGCCGTCAGGCCGCCGTTGCTGGAAATGAAAAGCCAATGATCCGAGTCACTGACGATACTCATGAAGAAGGGCGGAATGGCATCGTAGTGCGCAACGCGATAGAATCGTTCTCCTCCAAGATCGACGAAGGAGCCCTCAACAACTCCGGCAGAGACAGGAGCCTTCCGCCCGGCGGCGAGCGCCTTTGCACTACTGGTTTTCTTCCTCGCGGGCAAAGATTTTACCTCCCAGGAGCCCTTCCAGCCGCCACTCCTGGATTTTGCACTGTGGAATTTGAACTGCGGCTAAGCCGCGCCGAGTTGCCCATTCTGCCTCTTAATTGGATGACGACAACAGAACGGCGGCCTACTGCAAACTTCTGCGCTGCTTGAGATCCTGTTCGATCTGTACCATCGTCGTATCGTCCAATTTGTAAAATAAAACCGCCGTGGCTGACAGGAAGCCGACGATCGCGGGGAAAAAGCTCATCATGTAACGTATGCCGGTCTGTACATGGAGAGGCTGTGCCACGTTGGCCTTGAATCCGATGTAGCCCATCAGCCAGAGAAAGAGGGAACTGCCCGCTGCCCAGCCCAACTTCTGAGAGAACGAGGCAGCCGAGAACACCAACCCAGTCGCGCGGCGTCCGGTCTTCCACTCTGAATAATCAGCCGTATCGGCATAGAAAGCCCAGAGCAGCGGCGAGGTGGGGGCGAACAGCGTCGAAATTGCGATGTGGGTGGCGAAAATAAGGGGAATGCTGGTGAGCGGAACAAAATAGAAGAGCACGGTAAGCGCGCTTGCAAGCGTCATCAATATGATATAAGCGCGTCGTTTGCCGCCCAGCAGCGTCGCAAGGGGCCGCGCCATCGCCGCGCCGAAGATCACGCCCACGGTTCCCATGACCATGAACCACGAGGCGAGGGCCTCCGCCCCGAGATCAACCTTCACGTGCTGTCCCAGAAACGCGTGCTCAAAATGGTAGAAGTGCCCGGGCTCGACGACGCAATATTTGAAGTAGTAGAGGATGGCGCCCATGCGGAGAGAGATAAAGAATACCGCAAATACTCCGATAAAGCACACCATCACCCAGGGCAAATTCTTCAGCAGATCCCGCAGATCATCCTTCAGCGCGTCGCCCGGCCGGTGGGCCGTCTGGACACGTTCGCGGGTGGTGAAAAAGGTTACGAGAAACAGCGCGATGGCCAGGATTCCATAGACGACCATCGCTAACTGGAAGCCCCGCTGATCGTTGCCGTGGCCGAACCGCTTCACCATCGGAATGGTGAGCCCCTGAACCATGAAGAGCCCGCCATACGCGAGAACGAACCGGTAGCTCGAGACGCTGGTTCGCTCCAGGGAGTTTGGCGAAATCACTCCCATCAGCGCGCTGTAAGGAATATTGATGAACGTGTACGCCAGCATGATCAAGCCGTAGGTCACATAAGCGTAAGTCAGCTTGCCCTGCGGTCCCAGGTGGGGAGTTGTGCACATCGCCACCCCAACCAATGCCATCGGCAGGCATCCCCACAACAAGTAAGGTCGATAATGCCCCCAGCGAGTCTGGGTGCGGTCCGCAATCACACCCATCAAAGGGTCGATGCAGGTGTCCGGAATACGGACCACCAGAAACATGGTGCCCGTGGCGGCGGCGCTGAGGCCAAAAACGTCTGTATAGAAATAGGAGAGAAAATTCAGAAAGGTTTGCCAGTAGAAGTTCGAGGCCGTGTCGCCGACGCCGTAGCCGACTTTTTCAAGGAAAGAGAGCTTGCTGCTTTCAGTTTTCGTTCCTTCCGCCAACCCGCCGCTCGCCCGTGCGCTCAAGCCATTCTCCGTTACTGATCTGACCGGGAGTGGGCTCGTGGCCTCAGATAAGAGACCTGAACCGGTTCAAGAAAGCAGATTTCACTCCAACGCCGCGGCTTTGTCAAGAACTATTTCCATGACCTATGAGAGGTGCTTGGAGGGGGTAACACGTGCGCGGGCGGTGGAATTGCGGACGATCAACTGCGGGGTCAGTACCAGTTTCTCATCCTTCACGCCATTGGTGATGGCGTTGATGACTTCGCGGGCGGCCATTTGCCCCATCAATTGCAGCGGTTGTTGAACAGTGGTGAGCGCGGGATAAACGATGCGGGCGGCCACCACGTCGTCAAAACCTACTACGGAGAGATCCTGAGGTATGTGCCATCCCAGCTCGCGGAACCGGTTGATGGCGCCGATGGCGGAGTTATCGTTGAAGGCCATCAGCGCCGTAAAATCGCGATGACGCGAGAGCAGTTGTTGGGCGCAGGACGCGCCCTCTTCGATGGCGGAGATCTGCTGGGCGCCAAGCCTTTCCAGTTGCACGACCAGTCTGGGGTCCACCTTTATGGAGAGGCTCTCGGCCGCGGTCACGAACGCGTCCCAGCGGTCCTCCGTATCCGCACTGTCCTTGTGGCCTTTGATGAAGGCGATTTTACGGTGGCCGAGGGAGACCAGATGCTCGAGCGCACGCCGAATTCCCGCATGATTGTCGATGACGATCGAGATGCCTCGTGCAACGGCGACGGCGTTGCCAATCACCGCCAGCGGAAGATCCACCTCGGAGCTGAGGGATGTGTTGATGAGGATGAGGCCATCTACGCCCCGCTCCAGAAACATCTGTATGGTTCGGTCGATTCGGGTCTTCGACCATTCGTGCGTGGCCAGAAAGTAGCGGTAGTCGCTCTGGAGGAGATAATCCTCAATCCCTCCCAGTACGTTGGCGTTGTAACCTTCCGCCAGGTCGGGCGAAAGCACACCAATGAGATAGCTGCGCTGGTGGTTCAGATACCGGGCAAAGTAGTTTGGCTTATATTTATACTCTTCCGCCGCTTTGTAGATCCGCTCGCGGGTCTCCGGAGCGAAGCTCCGGGCTAGGGGAGCGTTATTCAGAACGCTGGAGACCGCTGATTTGGAGAGGCCCAGGCGCTCCGCCAGGAACTTCAAAGTCACCTTCTTCGGCATGATCTCCCAACCTTTGCGTAGTCAGACAGGCAGTATAACACGAGGCGCGAGGTCAAGAAAATATTTTAAAATAATGCTTGACAAAGGAATTTAAGTAGCATATAGAAGTTCATTGAACCGGTTTAGTCAACCGGTTCAAATCCGCAATTGGAGCCCATGGAGGTGAAATCGTGAACGGCTTTGTCTCAGTGGACTTTCGAGCGAAGCGGGTATTCTGCTTCGCCTTGTTGTTTTGCATGGTCTTTTTCGTGCCCAAGTCGGCTCTTTCACAGAATACCAATACAGGCGAAATCCGTGGCACGGTGACGGATTCGTCGGGGGCCGTGGTGCCGGACGTAACAGTGACGCTAACCAATATTGATACGGGAGTGACCGCCGATTACAAGACCAATGGAGCGGGAATTTACGATACCGTTTCGACGCCTCCCGGAAACTACAACATTACCTTCTCGAAGGAGGGCTTCAAGAAAGTGGTGAAAGGCCCTATAGTCCTGCGAGTGGCCGTCATCACCGAGGACGGAGTCCTGGAAGTCGGCGCGGTCACGCAAGAGGTGACCGTGGTGGGGGGTGGCGCGCCGCTCCTCGAGACCGAAACGGGCCAGCAGGGTACCATTATGGTGGGGAGCACCATTGACGAGTTGCCGCAGTTGGGCGCCGGAATCACCGGCAACGACTGGGCTAACTTCAACATCTATCTCCCCGGCGCAGTAAGCACCACTGAGGGGCGGAACGCCATGGGCAGAGGTGCTTGGGATGCCGGCGACGCGGTTTCCATTAATGGCAACCTGCCCAATTTCGCCAACTTCCTCCAGGACGGCGCCAGTACCATTCTGCCGGCGAGCTACAACAACGACGATGAGATTTTTGACACTATCTCGGAGGTTCAGGTCAACACGTCGTCGTTCTCGGCGCAATACGGCATGGGTGGTGTTGTCTTCAACCAGATCAGCAAGGGCGGGAGCAACTCCTTTCACGGGTCCGCCTACGATTATACGCAGAACACCGCCTTCGACGCCGCCCCATACTTCAACAACCAGGCGGCGCTGACGGAAATTAACCCCCTGAATCCTACCGGCCCGCAAATTCCGAACCCAGCCCATGCGGTAACGCCCGAACATTACGACCAATTTGGCGGCTCTGTCGGTGGGCCGATTCTCAAGAACAAGTTCTTTTTTTTCTTCGACGTCGACAGGATCGTAAACAACAGCTCGGGCACCGGATTCATTACCCTTCCCACTCCCCTTGAGGAGCAGGGTAATTTCCAAAACATGTATCCCATTTACGACCCCCTTACTACCACCGGGTCGGGTGCCACGTTGAGCCGGACGCAATTCGCGAATAACACGATTCCGACGAGTCGATTCGACCCCGTATCGAATGCGATTATGACTTCCAGTTATGGCTGGCCCACAGCGACGCCGGGGGTGGGAACATGCGCGGCTGCCCCGTACCAGTACGAATGCGTTAACAACGCCTTCCTTATACAAGCCAGTCGCTCCCCGGTTCACAGGTATTTTGGCCGCTTGGACTACAATCTGAGTGAAAAGAATCGGATTAGCTACTCCATCAGCCAGAAGGACAACCCTGCAACCGATAACGGCTTGCTGCCCTGCCCTGGGGACTGCGGTAGCGGGGACGTTGACGGTTACAATACGCAAATTACCGATACGTGGACGATCACTCCGACGATGGTGAACGAATTTCGATTTGGGTATACCAAGCAAGGTAACTGGTTCTCTTCGTCCACTATCGGACTAAACCCTGCAACGGCCTTTGGCCTGCAGGATACTCATTTCAATCAACTGCCCTTTATCGGCAACAGCAGCATTTGGGGTGGATTCGGCGGCCCGGACGCCGTAAACACTCTGGCCCCTGCTACGGACGCCATTTACATCGAGAACTCGTTTGACCCGGCGGATGTGGTCACGCTGATCCACGGCAAGCACATCCTGAAATTCGGGGTTGAAGTGCTGATGAGCGAGGGCAACACCACGGCCTGGGGCTCCAACAGCGCCGGCGATTACAATTTTAGCGGGCAATACACCGCCGGCGTAATCAGCGGAGCTCTGAATACCGGAACGGCTGGCTCGGGCTTCGCCGATTTCCTGCTGGGCAACATCCAAGGGTGGGCCGCGGAGAATCAGTTTATAACAGGCATGCGGATGAAGAGCCCGCAAGCCTTCATTCAAGACGACTGGAAAGTCAAGCCCAATCTCACGGTAAACCTCGGCTTGCGCTGGACGGGGAACACGGGCATGAGCGAGGAGCACAATCGCCTGGCCGATTTCGATGAGAACCTCATCAATACCTTCGGCCCCTTCACGGGCACCGCAGGCGCGCTATGGTTTGCCGGTCAGGATAACCGAACGACTTTGCAGAAGCCGCTTTGGGACCTCTTCCTCCCTCGGGCCGGCTTTGCCTGGTCACTCAAGAACAACACCACCGTCCGAGGCGGTCTTGGGTTCTTCGCCTATAACTACAGCATGGACCTCTATGGTGGTGAGGGCGGCGGGCAAATGGGCTGGGGATCCGCCTCCGAGGGCGGCAACAGCGATCCTGATTCGGCAGCGGGGGACACGGGCTGGATTGCCGGTACGGGCAACACCACCCCGCTCTATTTAAGCTCGAGTGCTGCTATGATGGCCAACGCTCTGCCTTACACGCACGCCTCGAGGAACCCTGCGGCCTACGTCACCAATCCCGTAGGCGCCGCAGGTAGTCCCGGTTTCGAAGAGTATAACATCACGCCGGGGGAAATCTGGGAATGGAACCTCTCCGTCGAGCATCAGTTCGCTAAGGATTTTTTGGTGTCGGTTGCTTACGTCGGCAGTCACGCCTCGCATCTGCAATACCTGACCGACCTTAACCAAATCTTAACCGGCCTGAACCCGAACGATGTATCGGCCTGCAACGGGGCCACACCCGCGTCTATCGCTGCGAACCCCAGCACTTGCGAGCGTCCGTATCCGGCGTTCGGAAGCCTTTCGGGCTCAGACTTCAACGCTATCTCCAACTACAATTCGTTGCAAGTCGATGTGAAGAAGCGTGCTGGCCACGGGCTAACCTTCGACGTCAACTATGCCTGGACGCATATGCTGGATGACCAGGACTCGGCCGGATGGGGCAGCACCTCCGGGGCTCAGCCCTGGCAAATCGGGAACAATCCCGCCACCAATTACGGTAACTCCAACTTCGACACCCCGCAGGCGCTCAAGGGGATCGTTACTTACGAACTGCCCTTTGGCACTGGCAAGCCCTACGTGAACAACAACAAATTTCTCGACGCTGCCGTCGGTGGATGGCGGGTGGCAGGAACATTTATCCACCAGAGCGGCTCTCCCTTCACGGTGTTGGACAACGGTGTTAACGATTATTCGCAGGCCGGCAATGTGTATGCCAACCCTGTATCGGGTGTCTCGCCGACAATCAGCAACAAGAACATAGGCGACATAGCATCATCAACACCGACCGCCCCCTGGTTCAATCCCGCAGCCTTTGAGACTCCGGGCCAGCAGGGCAACGGAACCTTCGGAACTCTAGGCAGGAATACGCTGTTCGGGCCAAGGCTGACCAATGTTGACTTGTCTCTTGCGAAGACCTGGAAATTCACGGAACGGTTTGGGCTCACACTTCGCGGAGACTTCATCAACGCCTTCAACCATCCGAGCTTCGGGCTGCCGAACAATGATGTGAGTAGTTCGGGTGTGGGCACTATATCGAGCGTCTCGAATTTGGAGCGGCATATTCAACTCGGCGCCAAGGTGACTTTCTAACCTCGCACGCCTAACAAAAGGACGGCGGCCTTTGCCGCCGTCCTGTCCTCCATTTGCGTCTTCGGGTCTTGGGTCAAATTGCAACACGGCTTGTCCTTCCCTGTTGGTCGTGCGCTGCTCCGACGGGGGAGGCAAGCCCTGCCTGCGCCAACCGTTGCCCACGCGGGGTATAATGCCGGCATGAGGACGAAATCGGTCGCAGTCTTGTTGTGGGCCTTGCTCGGCATCGCGGCAATCCCGTGTTTCACCCGCCCCGACCGTAGCCCTTCTGAGCAAATTACTGCTCCGATCCATTTCGTTTATCACCCGATAGACTTCGAGCTCGACAGTTGCGAGACGCCGCAGCGGCATGCGCCTGAGACTATGGCCGGCGGGGTGGCGGTTTTCGACTATAACAATGACGGCTATTTGGATATTTTCTTCACCAACGGAGCTGATATCCGGACGCTGAAAAAGACTTCCGCGAGGTATTCCGACCGGCTCTTCGAAAACGATGGTAAAGGCAACTTCAAGGATGTCACGGAAAAGGCCGGTCTGGCGGGGGTAGGTTTCGACAACGCCGTAGCGATCGGCGATTACGACAACGACGGTTACAAAGACATCTTCGTGGGCGGCGTTCACGGCAACCACCTATACCATAACAACGGCGACGGCACGTTTACGGATGTCACAACGAAGGCGGGGCTGAACCAGCCGGACAGCCAGTACGGTCCCTTGTGGACGGTGGGCGCGGCTTGGCTGGATGTGAACAACGACGGGCTTTTGGATCTTTTTGTGGTCAACTACCTCGCCTGGGACATCAACACTGAACCCACCTGCGGAGTGACGCCGGACCTTCCCGACTACTGCGATCCAAAATTCTATAAGCCCACACCCAATCAGTTATTCCTGAACAATGGCGACGGGACCTTCCGGGATATTTCGGAGGAATCCGGCATCCGCGCCCATCCGGGAAAAGGGATGGGCGTAGGAGTCGCTGACTTCGACCTGGATGGTTGGATGGACATATTCGTTACCAACGACAGGATGTACAACTCATTTTTCCTCAACCTAGGCGGAGGCAAATTCAAGGAAATGGCTTTCCCGGCCGGTGTGGCGCTCGCGGCGAACGGAGGTCTAATTTCCGGGATGGGCGTGGACTTTCGTGATCTCGACAACGACGGTTATCCGGACATTACTTTCGTGGCGCTCGACAAAGAGACATTTCCAGTGTTCCGGAATCTGGGGGACGGTGAGTTTGAGGACATCACAGAACGCAGTGGGATTGCCTGGGTCAGCATTCCGATGGCTGGCTATTCGCCCACCATCGCCGATTTCGATAACGACGGATGGAAGGACATCTTTGTGACTCGTGGGCACGTTGAGTCGCATGATTACGCGTGGCGAGTGCCCGTGGCGCAGCCTAACACCGTTTTTCGGAATTTGGGCGGGGCAAAGTTTCAGGCCCTCACGGCGGAGGCCGGATTGACTGCGCAGCCGCCCAGCCGGCATCGGGGCTCGGCGATCGGAGACCTGAATGGGGACGGGCGCCTGGACGTGGTGGTCAGCGCTCTCAGCGCGCCGGCCGAGATTTGGATAAACGACAGCCCCGGCGGCAATCACTGGCTGGAGTTCGCGCTCCAGGGCACAAAGAGCAATCGCGATGGTATCGGAGCCAGGATCAAGGTGGTGGCCGGAGGGACTACACAATACAATCACGTCTCTTTCGCGGCGGGTTATGCCTCCTCGAGTGCCGGACCCACCCACTTCGGCCTGGGTCGCAACAAGTCTGCGGATTTGGTCGAAATCCACTGGCCTTCCGGAATCACCCAACAACTGCGCAACGTGCGCGCGGACCAGATTGTCAAAGTGAAGGAACCCCCGAGGTAACGGGGCAGGATCCATCTCCTTTTTCTTCCTTTTTGCGGGCGAGTGATGGGCTGAACCATTGCCGGCGCGGCGTATAATAACCTCATGAGGACAAGAAAAGTCGCTGTTTTGCTATGGGGGGTGCTCTTCATTGCCGCCTTTCCATGTTTCTCCCAGTCTGCTCCTAACCGCCAGCAGCAAATCGCCTCCCACGCCCGCCAAGCGCAGGAATACATGAAGGAGAACAAGCTCGATTTGGCGGCGGCAGAGTTCGCAGCCATCATCGCCCTCGACCCGAAAAACGTGGATGCCCGCGGCAACCTCGGGGTACTGCTGTTCTTCCAGGGGAAGTATGCGGAGTCGATTCCGCACTTCCGCGCCGCGCTTAAAATGCAACCGGAGTTGTGGAAAATTCAGGCTCTGCTCGGCGTCGCTGAAAAGCGCACCGGTGACGGCCAGCAAGCCCGAGGCGACTTGGAGAAAGCCTTTCCGCACGTGCAGGAGGAGAAGGTTCGCGTTGAAACAGGCATGGAGCTGATCGACCTCTACTCCCAAACCGGAGATCTGAATAAAGCCGCAGCCACCGTCGGCGTACTGCGCGAACTCGAGCCCACGAATGAGGCGATTCTGTACAGCGCCTACCGAATCTATTCGGACCTTACCGACGAATCCATTCTCAGCCTGATGGTCGTCGCTCCGAAATCCGCCCACATGCACGAACTGATGGCGCACGAATTGGCGAAGCATGGGCACACGGCTGAAGCGATCGAGAATTTCCGCGTGGCTATCAAGATCGACCCGCAGCTTCCTGGACTCCATTATGAGCTTGCGGAGATGCTGTACGCTTCGTCGGAGGGCCGGGAAGAGGCCGCGAGCGAGTACAAGAAGGCCTTGGCGCTCAATCCCATGGATGAAGCGTCGGAGTGCAGGCTAGGCGATATCGCTTCTCAAAAAAGCGATCTGAAGGACGCTTCCGAGCGGTACTCGCGGGCTGTGCAACTGCGCCCGGATGACCCGGAGGCCAGCCTGGGCATGGCGAAGGTCTTGATGTCAATGGGGCAGATAGAAAAAGCCGAGCAGTTTCTCCTTCGCGCGGTCCAGCTTGACCCCACCAGTGCGGTGGCCCATTTCCGTCTGAGCGCGCTCTACCGGCGGGCCGGACGCACCACGGATGCCGAACGCGAACTCGAGCAATACCAGAAATACCGCGCCATGAAAGAGAAGCTCAGGGATCTTTACCACACCATGCGTGTGGAACCCGCCAAGGAAGAGCCCGACGAGGCTGGTGAGCAGAATTAAGCAGGTCGTCGCCTGCGGGAACAGAATTGTAATCCGATATACCGCGGCCGGGGAGGTGTTTGTTTATCGCGCCGAGGGCGTCGGGGTGATTCCCTGGAGCCCGCTGGCTCGCGGCCGCTTGGCGCGCCCCTTGCAGGCGGAAAAGACGAAGCGCTTCGAGACCGACGGATTCGGCAAAAGCCTGTATGCGAAGACGGAAGCAATGGATCGCCCGGATGTGGATTGATTAACTCAGATGGCGGTGGAGCGGGGTGTTTCACACGCCGAACTGGCGTTGGCGTGGATGCTCAGCAAGCCGGGGATCACTTCTCCCATTGTCGGCGCCACCCAGCCGCACCACCTGACGGAGGCCTTGGCAGCCCTCTCACGACGCCTCACGCCGCAGGAGATTGCGGCGCTCGAGGAACCGCACGTTCCGCACCTGGCGGCCAGATTCAATTGAGATTCCCGGGCGTCGGCCGGCCGAGGGCACTCAGTCCCAGAGGTTGTGTAGCCGGCTTCTTGTCACTTTCAGGCCTTCGCTTTCCAGCCCTCAAGCCTGACTTCGTTTTCGCAAATTGTGCTGTTTTTGCTCTTGTCAGGCCCTATTTTGTGCTAATTGGCACGCAAAACGCGCATAACCCGCAGCCCTTAAATAGACTATGTCATTTGTTTTCAAGTACTTCTTAGCTTTTTCCCCTTCTTCAGCATCTAACTGCTTTGTTTTCAGATACTCCTTAGCTTCGTTTCGAATGCGCTTGTGTGTTTTCAACAACATACTGGGCGCGGTTCCCCGGTTGTAGTAGGTATCCGCAGATGGTAGTCTTGTGTGTGGGAGTGGCCAGCAAGGAGTCGTACTTATCACTTCGAAGCGCGTTGGGATTCTGAGGCAGGAGTCTGGGTTGCGGAGAGTGCCGACATCCCTTGCTTGGTGGCAGAAGGCGGATCCATGAATGCGTTGATGGAGAAGGTCCGGGTTTTGGTGCCGGAACTCTTTGAGTTCAACGGCGGCCCCGAACCAGGGCAAGAGTTGGTCAACGTGCTGGTTCGTGCCCACCATGAAGAAACCGCCTCCGTGCCAGTGGCCCTCTGATGGCGACCTTCACGCCGAAGTTAAAAGAAATTCCTCGTGCTCGCGGGTGCACTCTTGAACGCCCCGGTCGCGGGGATCACGAAATCTGGTACCGCCCCATCACGGAACGCCGGTTTCCCGTCAACCCCAAGATTCTGTCCCGCCACACGGCCAATGCGGTATTGAAGTAGGCTGGCATCCCAAAGCAATTCTGAGAGAACGAAACGGAAGGAAACCGTGTCGGCGGAAGGTGCCCCCCGGGCATCACCGTTTTCCTCCCTGACACCGTTTTCATCCCCGTTTCTCACGTTGGATTGGCTAGTGGCGATACCCTCATGTTGAACTCCGAACCACGCGATATGATTCTTGATGGTAGGAGGGGTGTGGCCGCTGTCATAAACGAACTCCGGCCCGCAACCCGCTGGCCTCGGTGATATTCCACAGCTCTGCGGGTGGCGGGTTGCCAGCGAGTGGAGTGGAAAGCCCCGCGGGTTAATGTGGTAGAATTTCTGGCTGAGGAGAGTGGGGTGATGGGCGCCAACGAAACTGACGATGTTGCTGCGAAAGGACCTAGATACCTTGCAGCCCTATCCTCTTTACCTGAAGAACTCAAACCGATTTACAAGGATTTTGTCGAGGAGTATAAGTTTCACGCACTGACACATTACGGAAGAGCGTGGGTAGCTTACGACATCATTGCAGACCTAGTCAGGTCCGGTTGGCGGGCGCGACGGACGGTCGATGAACACGCCCCAAAAGGTTAGATATGGGAACATTCGATGCATTTCCATTTGACGACTACGCCGACGAAAGGAAGCGCGCGCCTCGCAATCGCACGCTAACGGCCAACGCCTCCGAGGTCAGAGAGCTACGGGCGCGCTTGCTCACGCCGGACACCGTCAGCCACGAAAACTTCGTGGGCCGAACCATCTTCGGGGACTGCTTCGCTACGTTTGGTAAACTTCCGGCGCACGTGGTTGACCTGCTGATCTTGGACCCACCGTACAACCTCACCAAGAAATTCGGCAGCAAAACTTATTCGCGCGTTTCAGTGAACCAGTATACAGGTTGGCTGCGCCAGCTCTTTCGTGCTGTTCAGCCCTTGCTTAAACCGACGGCGAGCATTTACATCTGCGGCGACTGGTTGTCCTCCGCTTCCATCTTCACGGCAGCTTCGGAGTATTTCGAGGTTCGCAACCGGGTCACATGGGAACGAGAGAAAGGCCGCGGGGCCTTGACGAACTGGAAGAATGCGAGCGAGGACGTCTGGTTTTGTACCATGTCAGGCCAGTACACATTTAACGTAGAAGCAGTGAAGGTTCGTCGTCGTGTAATTGCACCGTACCGACACCCGGATGGCGGCCCTAAAGATTGGCATGAAACGGAAAACGGTAATTTCCGCGACACCCATCCATCTAACTTGTGGACGGACATCACCGTACCGTTCTGGTCAATGCCGGAGAATACTGATCACCCCACACAAAAGAGCGAGAAATTCGCTGCGAAGCTCATTCTGGCCAGCTCGCGTCCTGGTGACCTCGTCTTCGATCCATTCCTCGGCAGCGGCACCTCGTCAGTGGTAGCTAAGAAACTCGATCGAAAGTTCTGCGGGATTGAACTCGATGAAGGCTACGCACTGCTGGCTGAGAAGCGGCTCCTGCTTGCGGAGACCGATTCGACAATTCAAGGTTACCAAGATAAGGTTTTTTGGGAGCGTAATTCCTTGAGTGTGATGAACGGCAACAAAAGCGAAGCTCCATTTCTACCCTTCAAGAAACCGTCGTAACAACTCTCTGCCGCCTGCGACATCGACCGTGGAGCGGTAGTCAGGCGCCAAGATGCGCTCCACATCCCCGCTGAACTGTACGGATCCGCGCGATCCCCGGGCCGACCACCTTACGTCGATCCGGGTAACACTGATAAGCGTCGGATCAAAAATCGACACCAGCCGCGGCTGGACGATTTTCCTGGTGGCGTCAAGTCCAATAAAGAACACGCTGAACACACGGCCGGGCTGGGCAAGGCTGTGAAGCACCTTGTCAATGTTATAGGCTTTCGGGGCCGCGGAGCGGTCAAGCAGCTTGCTCTTAATATCCACGATAAGCTGCCTGCCGGCGCCCAAGTCGAAGGTCTCGTCGTCCAGGCGGTGAGCGTTCCCCGCCCCCGTAACGATGTGCTCGGCCGTATCGCCGCGAATCTTCACGTTGTCGATCGCCGCGGCTTGCAGCAACGCGTTACGCTTTGCTTCCACGCGCGCGCACAACTGCCGCTCGGCGTCCCGATATTTCCCGCTGCGGAGTGCGGCGGCGGCGCGTGCCGGCGCATCCATCAAATTGTCCAGGAGCGTTCCGGTAGCCTCGAAGCGATTGGGCCGCCCGACAATGGCATTTGTTGCCTCCACGATCCTGGCAATGTTTTCGTCAAAGCCGGTCTCGTTGTGCATTTCGAAGAGCTCGACGAAATTTTCCGGCCGGTTTTCCACGCCCTTATATTCATCCATGATATCGTGCCCGAGAAAAGTCCCGCGAATGTTGTCCACGCGAAGATTCTGCGAGGTCTGGCTAATTCGACGCAGGAAGGTCACATTGGCAAGCCGAAAATCCAAGCGGTCCCGGCGTACGATGCAGATCACCATCATTAGGCTGGGGTACCTGCACACGACGGCGAGGGAAACAACGCAGCCTGAGAATGCAGGGGAATTCGCTTCGCAAAAGCGCAGGACGAAGCCGTCGCCCACATAGACGGAGCGTTGTTTTTCCGCCTTACACCGTTTTCGAAACTCTTCTTCGATCTCGGCCTTCATGGCCGTCGGATGCGAATTCTTAAATCGTTGGAGGAACGCAATGGTTTCCTCAAGGTTCATGGCAGTAACTCCCTTGGTTGAACGCCCAAAGCGCGTGCGATGTTATGGATATTTATGAGGCTTATGTTTCTTTCACCCCGTTCAACGCCGCCCATGTAGGAGCGGTCGAGACCACAGCTCAGCGCCAGCGATTCTTGCGAAAACCCCCTTTGTTTTCGGAGTTCTCGTAGCCGGTGCCCAAATCGCTTCTGAACTTCCGCTTCGCGCTTCTTATTCATCGAGATTGTGAGGACATCATGGATGACCTCTGACTATGAGTCCACGGACTTTACGTACCGTCGATTTGTTCGGTTGCCACCCGCCCAAGATGGTGGAATACTTCGAACCTAAGAGAGAAGATCAGCCCGCGGGGGGCGCAGACGTCGCGACGCCTGTTGGCGCGATGTATGCGCCACCCGCGCTTGCCCTCTGTCAGCCAAGTATATCAATGCCCGCATGAGATGTTTGACATCACCCTTGTGCGGAAACAAGTTGGCGTACCCGGTCCACCACCTTCGGGAGGGCCGCGGAAACGATGGGTGAAAGGGAATCTCCAAAATCGAACGACTGTGCGGAGACGGTGATTAAAACCGCCCGTGGACACCGGCCATAGAGTCGTGCGGCGCTAGCGAGCAATCCCGCCGGCGAGCAAGTGTGGGTGAGCGCTGAAGGAGCGGGGGCTTGGGGCTGGAGCTCCCGCCAGTGGATCTCCCCCGGTTCACCTTCCGAATCGGCATCGATGAAAACGGCTTGGCTGCACTGGCTGAGCGGTTCGGCGAGTTCCGGGGTAAGTTGATGGCAGGTGATCACCTCAACATCATGACCAGCGAGTTCGCGGGCAATCAAGCGGCTAGCGTGCCAGCCGCATCCGTCGTCGCTTCGCAGCGGATTTCCGTAGCCGATGATCAGCACCTTGCCCATGCCCTTGTAGGAGCGGCCCGGGTGGCCGCCCCACGAAGTTAAACACTTTTCAGCTCATCCAGCAAAGACCCTTGCGGGCCAAACAACTGAATGTGCATGGCGATCTGGCCGGAAGCATGGGTGGAACAACTGAAGCACGGGTCGTAGGCGCGCACGACTGCGGAGACTCGGTTCAACATCCCCTCCTGCAGGTGATTGCCGTCCACGAAATGCTGCGCCACCTGGTGGATACTGCGGTTGATGGCCAGGTTGTTATGCCCCGTCGCGACAATGAGGTTCGCCCAGGTAATGGCCCCTTCCTCATTGACCTTATAGTGGTGAATCAAGATGCCGCGCGGCGCTTCGATCATCCCCACGCCTTCCTGGCAGTTAACGCCGGCGTGAGCCCGAATCTGCCGGCCGAGTACTGCCGGATCATTCAGCAGGGCTTCCATCCGTTCCAATCCGTGAAGTGCTTCAATCAACCGGGCATAATGGAAATGGAACGAGCCGGGGACGATCTTTCCCAAACGCTGGTGGAATTCAGTGAACTCGGCATCGGCCATGGAAGTTCCACAGCTCTTGGCGACGTTCATGCGCGCCAAAGGTCCCACGCGATAAACCCCGTCCGGAAATCCGACGGGCTTGAAGTAAGGCGCCTTCAAATAGGAATTCGCCAGGGCCGCCTCGCCAATAAAGTTGCGGTAATCGCGCCCCGCGATGTGATCAGCCACGATCTTGCCATCGGCATCTTTAAACCGGATTCCACCGTCGTAAAGTTGCAGTTTCCCCGCCGCGTCCACCAGGCCCGCGTACATGCTGGGGGCATTTCCAAAGTGTTCGATTTCCTCTTTGAACTGGTCCAAAATTCCCTTAAAGAACT
>Ga0326728_10003960_pt1 | contig 44674 bp, 32 predicted proteins | sample MB3enrmetagenome_FD_207602 | JGI IMG/M metagenome (GOLD analysis project Ga0326728, IMG submission 207602) | Lab enriched peat soil microbial communities from McLean, Ithaca, NY, United States - MB31MN | ecosystem: Environmental > Terrestrial > Soil > Wetlands > Peat | place: USA: New York...
GCTGCCCACCGATGTAGGAACTCTTCAGGGACACCTCTGCCCAAAAAAGTTCGCCACTCTTCTTCCGGGCGTACCATTCAAAGACTTGTGGACCTTCCTCGACGGTTTTTGCGATCCACCGCTTCGCTTCCACCGCCGAAAAGGGACTGACGCCCAGACTGACATCTTGAGGGGATAGCAGCAAAGCTTCTTCACGATTGTATCCATATAGGTTCAGCATGGAGTCGCTTACGTCGATGATGGCCCCGGTATCCACGTCATGAATGAACATAGCGTCGTTGGCGCTATTGAATATTTCCCGATAGTTTCTCTCACTTTGCCGTAACGCCTCCTCCGTGCGTTTGCGCTCGGTAATGTCCTGCGTGAGAGCCAAGACGTGCGTTAAGCCGTTATCGGATTCCACAATCGAAGAAGAGATATTCAAAACACGCTTGCTTCCGTCGGCACGAGTAATCTCCCATTCCTCTGCCTGAAGATTGGCGCCTTCCCGCATCTTCTTCATGCGCTCAACTGCCTTGGCTTGCAACTCAGGATCAGGGTACAGAGTTTGATGCCAACCCAGGCGGTTGATCTCCTCGATGGTGTAACCGGTAATTTCGGTCATGCGGTCATTCCAAATGGTGAACTTGACGAAAGGATAGTCCATGGTTGCGTGACACACGCACAAGCCATCGGCAACATTGGCTATGATGGCGCTACGAAACGAGTGCTCTTTACGCAGCGCTTCCTCGGACCGTTTGCGCTCGGTGATATCAACAAAAGCTATGCGCCACCCCGTTACCTTTCTTTCAGCATCTGCCGAGGAGGCCATCTCAATTTGAATGTGGCGTAAACCGGCAACTGTAACGATCCGAAGCTCACAGGCGCCCTGAGGGCGCTCGCCCTTCGCCATCCGGTTCATAAGGCGCCAGAACTTTCCCTGATCTACTGCGTAAATGAGTGAACTGAAGTGACATTTGGACTGATATTGGGCGCCAAGCCCGAGCATGGCTTTGGCGGCAATATTCGACTGAGCGATCCTTCCATCCGTAGTGAGATCCAGATATCCCACCGGAGCATGCTCATAAAGATCGGCATACCGGTTTCGCGATTGCTCCAAATCTATTCTGGCGGATCTAAGCTCTTCATTTTGGATCTCAAGTTCTATCTGATGGACCTCTAACTCATGGATGAGGGAAATAATATCAGCGCCTGAAAATCGCGCACTTAGTCCTCCCCCTCTTTTGAGCAGTTCCCGGGCCTGGAGGCGCAGTTCATCGAATCTGGAATGTGTCGATGGTCTGTCCGTTCTCATGTGCTTTCCTTTGAATCGGAGCGCAACTTAAAATGGCGCGAAGCGGGGAACCTGTCTATAGGATTTAGATAATATGAAGCCGAATAAGTGTCAACTTGACTATCCGCGCATGCCGGACCGCATTTCGAGACGGATTCCGCCCTGAAAAGCCCTTGAACAACTCGATGTTTCGCGAGATCATACGATTTTACAATCCGCCTTGCAAATTAAACGTGAATAAGGCTGAGTTTTTGATTTCAGATACGAAGTGTATGGAATTATCCGCTCAGATGTTTACATTTCCTTCCTGAATATCCGCGTTGAGGGAGCGCTCTCATGCATGAATCATCGCCGGAAACGGTCAAACTGCCCATCCTGCTCGTCGCTCTTGGCGGCAATGCGCTTATCGGCAAGGGAGAGAGCGGAACGACAGAGGAGCAGTTCAGGAACCTCCGCGTACCACTGGCGCAGATAGCGCGCCTTTCGAGGAAGTATCGCATCATCATCACGCATGGAAACGGCCCGCAGGTGGGCCATCTTCTGCTCCAGCAGGAGTGCTGCCCGCAGGTCCCGAGGCTCCCGCTTGAAATTCTCGTCGCCCAGACCCAGGGACAGATCGGCTACATGATCGAATCCACCCTCGACAACGAGCTGACCGAGATGGAAGGCGAGCACGAGCACCTGATCGTGACAGTGCTTACCTACGTGCTCGTCGATCCGGACGATCCCGGATTCCTTTCGCCTACAAAACCGATCGGCCCGGTCTATAGTGAAGATTCCCCGCCAGCCATGCCGACGGTCAAAACCGAGCGGGGTCTGAGGCGGGTCGTAGCCTCCCCAAGGCCCCTCACCATCATAGAAAAACGTGAGATCAGGCGGTTGATCGACATGGGTTTCATCGTTATCGCATGCGGCGGGGGCGGAATTCCGGTCGTAAAGCATGGAAGGGCTTTCCATGGAGTTAACGCAGTAATCGACAAGGACTTGGCGAGTGCAAGGGTGGCGGAAGAAATCGGGGCGGACCTGCTGATAATTGCAACCGACGTCGAAGGAGCGTCGATTCATTATGGAACCCCCGACGAGAGGCTGCTGCGGGAAATGAGCCTGGCGGAAGGAGAGCGCTACCTTATCGAAGGGCACTTTGGGGCCGGATCGATGAGACCCAAAGTGGAGGCGGCGCTCCAGTTCGTAAAATCGGGCGGAAACCGCGCCGTGATCTGTTCGATTGATTCAATCGAGGCTGCAGTGGCGGGCAGGGCCGGGACTGAAGTAAAGCGGCCAAGGGCGGAGGGTGATAATATTAATTATGGTATTATGCATACGAACTAAAGTAGGTATTCTGTCTTTACTGAATGATTAGAGGTAGTCATATTTATTGGCAGCCTTTTCATTACCACCTTAGTTTCGATTACGATGAATGTTCTTTATCTCATTATTAATAGGAGTGTTGTACGACACGCCTTTGCCGCCATAACCGTATGTGACGTTATAAATATTGTGAAATGATGTGAATATCGGGTATTCCGGGGCATCACTATATTGCGTTAAGATAAGGCGAAAGCGGTGGGTTCCAGTTCGGCCGCCCAACCCGTCATGTCAACTCCTCGCCCTTCACGCACCAATCAGTTTGCGGCGCAGGTTCACTACGAAATCCTGGGTATTCGTAAGGATGGACCTTGCGGTGAGCGATCCCCGGTCGGCAAGCTTGTTTGCGGCAAACTCCGACATATCTATTACGAAGAAGTATACGGGGCGCACGGCGCCGTCATCCATCACCCTGTAGGAAGGGGTCATGTTGCCGGTCGCAATGGAATGAAGCTGGGTGGCCATTGAGATCACCGTGGTCGCGCGTCCGGTCAGCTCGCGCATCCGGTCCTGGGCGAGCGAACAATCGGTTATCACGTCGGGGATGGGGCCGTCGTCGCGAATGGAGCCGGCGAGGACGAACGGCACCCTTTTCCTTACGAGGCAGGCCATGATCCCGTCCTTGACTACCCCGGTCTCCACGGCGGCCCTGATCGAGCCGATGGAGCGAACCCGGTCTATCGCGTCCAGGTGTTTGTAATGGCTCAGTTCGGCGTGTCTTTTGGTGTAAATGTCCTGTCCCAGCGCCGTTCCGAAAAGGGAGGCCTCGATGTCGTGGGTCGCCAGGGCGTTTCCGGCCAGGAGTCCGTGTACGAAGCCGGCTTCGATAATGGCGCAGATGGAGTCGCGCGAGTCTTTGTCGAAGGCCACTGCCGGGCCGAGCACCCAAAGGATGAAGCCGTTTTGGCGGTCATGTCCGAGAAGGTTGTATAGTTCGTCGTAGTCATAGGAAAAAGAAGTCTCGCGGGACACGCGGGTTCTGAAGGCGAACTTTTCGCAGGCTTCGAGCTCCCACCCGAAGGCCCCCGTGTGGACGAAGATGCCGTCTTCGCCGTTTTCGCGCCTGCCGCAGGCCACCAGGTCTCCCGGCTCAAGGCGGCGGAATTCACGCACGTCGATAGCGCCGCCGGGTTGGAGCACCGCCACGCAGTCCATGCGTGAGTTCTTTGCCAGGCGCCAATCTCCCCTGCCGACCTGGAAATACTCCGGATATATGGATGTTGCATGATAGCCCTGCGGGGCCACCCCGGCGGATCGTACGGGTTCAAATCTTGCCACGGGCGCATTGTCGAGGGGCGGCTCATTAAAATCAGGAGGGATGAATTCGGGCAGCTTGAACGTAGGCATATCCATTCCTTCCCCGCGAAGCGCGGGGTCAAGGGTTGCGGGTTGCGACTCACGGTTCGTATTTTAAGTCTCCCCGGGATTTCTTCAACTGCGATCTGCCCGGTCGGACATGAAGCCTCTGAAAATATTTCTAATTAAAAGTATCGGAATTGCCGAACAAAGATCAGACAACAGGTAAAAGGGGTGCTGGCTGGAAGCCGGTCGCAGGATTCCTCCGCGACTGACGGAGGCGAAAATCGGATTTATCGGCTTTAGGGTTTTTCCGATATCCGATGCCGGATATCCGGCTGCCACATACCGGTTTAACGGCTGGACTGACGACATTATTTCGGAGACATAAGAATTGGAAGTATGCAATAATGGAAATCCTCTGAGAATAGGAATCATATTGCGAGTCGCTTTTGTCGTTACGTTTATGTTCGTTATTTCAACTTGTTGCCTTGCTTTTGCAACACCATTTGAGGTCACCGGCGAGCCTCAGGTCGGAGAGGGCGGTCAAATTGATGCGGGCGTTCCTTCGGTCGGGCCGACTCTGAAACTTCCCGATGCTCCCGTCCATATGTTTTTAAGGGAAGGACAGGAGAGCCGCTTCGAACTTTTCTTCATAGATGCCAGATACGGCTGGGACATCGAGGATTACAAATTCTATAAAGTGTGGTGCCTTGAGAGCCGCAAGCCCTTCCACAAGAACGCCATGCATCTGGTAAGACTCTACAGCAGCTATAGTTCTGACCTGCCTTCTCAGCTGAAAGGCATGGACTTTAATCGGATCAATTACATCATAAATCACAAACCGCAACCATACTCCAAGAAAGCCGTCCAACAGGCGATCTGGTATTTCACCGACTACGAGAAGTCGGAAAAGTTGAGCGATGAGGCGGTTGCGATGATCGAAGAGGCGAAGGAGAAGGGAAAAGACTACGTTCCGGGCGACGGCGAGCTTATAGCCGTCGTCGTGCTGCCGGATATCAAGAAACAGGCAGCGTTCATTGAAGTTCCGGTCCCCCCTGCCGTCATGGAGGTTGCCCCTGCGGCCTTTATCGCGCCGTTGGTTCCTGCGGCGGGCGGCTGGCTTTTACCCCTCCCTCTGTTGCCTCTTCTGGCCCTCGATCACCACTCCAGTCCGCCAAGTTCTCCTCCCAACCATCATCACCAGATCAGCGAGCCCGACGTTTTGGCTCTGTTGACCGTTGGAGTCTATGCGGTGGTGGTTGTGCGGAGGCGAAAGCGGTAACCTCCGCGAATCGTGCGGCACTGTGGAATATCGCGTATAAGACGAACGTCGAATATCTCGTGAAACATCTTGAATATCGAATATCGCGCGAAGGTATTCCGATATCCCTGCTTTATTTCACGTCCGATCTTACCTCTCAGGCATTCGATATTCGATATTCGGACTATCCCCTTCATTTTTGCCTCTTGGCCCACTGGCGGATATCTTCTTGCCAGGCGCATACGTTTCTTTTGCCGAACCGGGTTCTGCGGTAGAAGATGTCGCCTTCCTCGAGGAGGGCGGCTTTGCGGCCGCGCACCGAGCGCTCCGAGACGCCTAAAAACCTTGCAATCTGCTTCCACCCAACCAGCAGATCGTTTTGTGCCATTGTAAGCCTCCTTAAATTGTCCTGGACGTTGATAATGAATTGGACGAGGTTTCGGTCTACTCCTGCGCTTTCGGCTTCAACGTGCGCCTGATCGCAGCAGGCGAGCAGGCATGCGACCAAAGTCTCGATACGGTCTGCGGCCTTTGCGAGGTCTTCCGCCATCGGTTCACATCCAATGCATGATAAACGGCGACCTTCGACGACGAACAATGAATGATGCATGAACCCCATCGATCAATTCACCGGTTCATTTGCCGAGGGTTGTTGTCTCATCAGGTTTTTGAAGGATTTGGCCGGCAAGGACGCCCCGGGGCTTTTTTTTTGTGCCGGCGTAACGGCTTGCGACTTTTCCGACCGTGTCGGGTTGGTATCCGTTGAAGAGGGCAAATTCTTTCATATTTAGTCGTGAAATTCGAAGTGCGCCTGTTACTTCATTTTTTGTTGCAAAAGGAGCGGATCGCATTTATAACTCCAATAATGAATTTGTCCTTTAGCTAAACCATACGGAAAGGGGGATTTAGTCGTGGTCAATAATACCTCACGTACTGAAGGGATGTCAATTCAAAAAGTGAAGTATTCAAAAAAAAACGCCCACCACGCCCAGAGAATGAAGCTCGTGCGCGAAGCCTTTGCCCGTGAAAGGGGTTTGGACAAGCTCAGCCAGGCGAATTTCGCGAGGATTGTGGGGATAAACCCCAGCAGGATCAGCCATATCGAGGCCGGCAACACCCGGATCGGGATCGAGCTTGCCGGGTTGATCGAAGAAAAGACCGGGTTCCGCCAAGCGTGGCTGCTGACGGGCGAGAGGCCCGAGAAGGTATCGGACGCCGGTCGGTATGATGAAGGCGTTCGGGGGCCGCGAAAAGACAGGGAAAGCGGTTTTACGGAGCAGAGCGGGCATCACTTCTCCTTTGTCAAGAAAGTGAAGCCGCATTTGAACGGCGGGTCCGGAGAGCTGACCAGTGACGAAGAGGCTGAGGGCATTTATGCTTTTCGAACCGACTGGCTTAAAAGCAGGTGGCCTGCCGCCTCGATGCGCCTTGCGCAGGTCAGCGGCGACTCGATGTACCCGACCTTAAAGGACGGCGATCTCGTTCTGTTCGACGTCACCGAAAGGTATCCGATCGACGGCAAGATCATGGTGGTGGGAATAGACGACCTCGTGTATATCAAGCGGCTGAGGCGGACCCACCAGGGCATGTTTTTGGTGAGCGACAACTCCGCCGTTTACGAACCTTGGCGCATAGACCCGGAGGAAACGAAGTTTTTGGGTCTGGTGCTCTGGCATTGCGGGGAGTTGTAGAACCGGGCGGTCCCGCCCGTTGGAATTATTTACCCGGCGGGACCCCTGACGCCGATATCTTGGGGCCGGGGTCCCGCTGAATTCATCACTGCGATTTAGCTTAGCTTTTTCCTACTTTGACCACTCTTTTTACCCAATTCCTCACCCGCTCATTAATCCTTTACACGCCCGGTTTCCGTCTTCAACTTATTGGCCAGGGAATTTTCCATAGGGGAGATTTCCGGTTTTGACGGGACGCCGGGCGGTTTTTTAACCACAGGGCCGCCGTAGCGTCCGGATGGAACCAAAAAAGCGGGCGGCATTCTTTTTGGAGGGGCGATTCAGACGCCGCCTAGCGGCTGAGAGGAGTACTTAGTTAATTCTCTATTTACTGGCGATAGCCGTCCGGGCGGTTGCTTTGCAGCACGAACCGGCTTCGGCGAAGACGTGGTATGCTCCGGAACCTTCCTCAGCCTTTCGACTTGTTCCTGTGCTGGCAGGCCTGATCGGTTGGCGGTTAGGAGAAAGAGGCAAGGCCAAGTGCGGAGAAACCGGGTGGGAGGGGTTAAACTCGCAAACGGCGCGAAGTTTACTGTCCCACCCTTTTTTCATCGCTCTTTCTTCATATTTTTAGCTTGCTTCATATTCTGATTGACATCACATCATATAGTGCAGTAGAATGTTCTTCGTCCGGATCTGCTGCTGATGCAGGCTGGATTCAAGGGCATTCCGGATCGACGCTTCATCCTTCCCGCTCCCCAAAAACGAGAGGGGAGGATGAAGAAATGTTCAGCATAATCGATCTGAGAGCAACTGCGCGTTAAAGATATCTCCCGCGTGAGGCACATCAAAGGACGCGAAGCAGGGCCGAATTAAAAAAATTATCGAAAATCCGGAGTCCTCAACATGCATCGAGCACTATTTACACCGTGGTCAGCCCGCTCGAAACGGCGGGAGCAGGTGATGGTAAAGCGGGCGGAAAGAGAAGATGTTTTTACGCGCCGTCCTCTGCGGCGCTCAGTTAGGAAACGTCCGGATCCGGTTCCGGGGCGTCGGAAACGCGGGACCCGGGTTCGCCCCGAGTCTAATGGCGGGGGTTTTCAAATCATCGATGTAATGGACAGGCTCATGGCAGAGCATTTCGGGATTGGTTGATGCGTTCTGCTGTAAGATGACCGCGATGAATTTTTGCGTTTCGGGTTCGTCCCGGTCGGGGAGTTGTGTAGATGAACAGAGATCGTTTTAGTCAGTCTTCAGTCCGGCGTCCGCAGTCCTTGAATTTTAAAGATCCGGCTGAGGGTCCGGGCGGGCCTGCGGCTCTTGAGTCTTTGATCCGGGAAGGGGCGCGGCTAAAGATGGATATTGACGGCAAGAGCGCGAGGCTTCGCCGGATAAACCTGATACTTGCCGAACGTGTGCGGTTTGAAGGCAATCAAAGGACAGCGCACCTCAGCGGGGCGGGCTATCACGTCAAGGTGAGGCTGCACGACATTATAGCCTGGGACCAGGAAAGGATCTGCAAGTTCCGCAACCTTTTGCATGAAGAAAAATTCGCTCGACTCTTCAGGGAGGTCTACGAGCCGACGTCGAAAAGGGAGATTGAGGGCTTTATCGCTCACGGGGACCCCGACCTGGCCGAGAAGCTCAAATGGTGCATGAGCGTAAAGCCGGGAGCACCGCAGGTGAGTTATGAGAAAATGGAAGGAGCGTGATTTGGAATATTGAACATTGAACGTCGAATACCGAAGAAAGAACTCCGGACGCCGTTATTTGGATCGGTGGAGCGAAGCGTAATCCATCAAATTACCGTCAGATATTCGATATTCCATGTTCAGTGTTGCCGCCTGCTCGTGTCCCATCTGACTTCTATCCTGGTGCCCGTGCCGTGGGCGGAGAGGACGGAGAGGGCGCCTCCGGAGAGTTCGGCGCGCTCCTTCATGCTGGCAAGGCCGACGCCGGGGCGGTTAACGGGATGGGAATTGAGGTCTTCGAGGTCGAAGCCGATTCCGTCGTCTTCGACTACCAGGTCGACCCATCCGCGTTCGCCCCTCAGGGAGAGATCCACCCATTCGGCGCTGCTGTGTTTAGCGGCGTTGTTGAGGGCTTCCTGGACGATGCGGAAAATACAGATCTTGAGCCCGTCGGGCATGTCGGCTTCATCGATGTCGATTGTCAATTCGACGTGGATGTTGGGAAAAGTGGCCATGAACTGCCGGCAGAACCAGCCGAGGGTCGAGATGATTCCGAGGTCGTCGAGCATGGCGGGACGAAGGCCCGAGTAGATGTTTCGCACCTCATCTATTGCGCTCTGAAGGACCGGAACGAGCTGTTCGAGCAGCGAGTTGGCTTCTTCGGCTTTACCCCGCTTCGTATTTCCAAGGGTGTTTTCGATTGAGAATTTCATTGCCGCAAGGGTCTGCCCGATGGAATCGTGGAGTTCGCCCGCCAGGCGTTTCCTCTCCTCTTCGTGGGCGGAGAGCAGGCGGGCGGAGAGGCGCTTTAACTGCCCCTGCGAATCTTCCAGGCGCGCACACACTTCGTGCAATTCGGTCTCGGCCTTCTTGGACCGCGTAATATCAATAAAGGCGACAAGCCAGCCCTGCACCTCGCCCATGCCGTTCTTCAACGGGTTGATTTCGACGTGGACGTAAAAAGGCGCCACGCCGGCTTTCATAAATCTCAGCTCGCCCCTTGCCTTCTCACTGGGGACCCTGTTGACTTTGCCGAGGATTTCGAGAAAGTCGAGCTGGTCTTCGCTGTGGACCAGGTTGGAAAACCCCCTGTTTTTGATCTTGCTTTTCGGCAATTCCAACATCTCGAGGGCCGCCTGGTTGGCTTCAAGGACCCTTCCTTTGACGTTCAGGCTGACAAAGCCCACCGGCGCGCGTTGGTAGAGCTGCATGTAGCGCTCGCCTATTTCCACCAGTTCGACGTTTTTCTGGCGCAGTTCTTCTCCCTGGATCTCGAGTTCGACCTGATGGACTTCCAGTTCGTGGATGAGGCGCAGGATGTCGTATTCGCCCGGTTCCGGATCGCGACCGGGACTAGTCCCGAGGATGCTTTCGGCCCTTCTGCGCAGATCGTCCCATTTGGATTTGTTCATGAAAAATCTGTCATTCGCGAGTTTCTAATTTGCTCCCCGCCTTTTTCTGTGCTTCCTTCAGAGAGTCGACGTTTACAAATGTGATGACCGCGCCGGCTGTCTGTTGTCTCTGGTCGCGGTAGGGAGCCAGTCTTGCGGAATACCAGTGGCCGTCGCGGGTGCGCACCTCACGTTCGATCGGCATTTGCTCAACGATAACCATTCTGAGGTCGTCTAGGAAGCGGTCGTAGTCGAGATTTGAAGAAATATGCGTCAGGGAGCGCCCGATGTCCGAGTGGATTAGGTTGATGAGCTTTGTGGCTTCCCTGGTGAAGCGCTGAACATGGAGGTCGCGGTTGAGGAAAAGGATCGCGATCCCGGTAGAGTTGAGGACGTAGTTGATGGTTTCGTAGGACTGGGAGAGTTCGATGATTTTTTCGTGGAGTTCGGCGTTCACGGTCGAAAGTTCCTCGTTCAGGGACTGGAGTTCTTCGCGTGAGGATTCAAGTTCCTCGTTTGTGGACTGGAGTTCCTCGTTTGAGGATTGCAGTTCTTCGTTTACCGACTTCAGTTCTTCGTTGGAGGTTTCCAATTCTTCCATGGAGATCCGGTGGTCCTGCTGCACCCTTGCTATTTCGCGTTCGAGGTCGATCGTGTGTTGTGAGGGGGCTTCGGCGGAATCATCCCGTTTGGGTTTTTTCTTTTTGGATTCGGTTCGTTCGGGAACCTCCTCGAAGAGAATGACGATCATGCTCTTGAGCGAATCGGGCTTTCCCATCGGCTTAACCGTCATATTGAAATCGTGGTATTCACCGTTTGTCTTTACCCGAAGGCCTTCTCTTCGCACCTCCTCGCCGGTTGAATTGACCGATCTTAGCGCTGAAGCCAGTTCGAAGCGCAGCCCTTCGCGCGCCATGTCCACGACGTTTGTACTCATGAGTCCGGGGGCGGGTTCGAGGTATTTGCCCGTGCGCCCGTGGACGTAGCTGATCTCGCCCCGACGGTTCACGACGACGCATTCGGGGGTGTGTTGATCGAGCAGCAATCGGGCGGTAGCGCCGGCGATGGCCGAGTCGACCGGCTCAGCCCCTCCCGGCTTAGTCTGGAAAGCGCGCTCGACGGCCGTTTGGGCGGCCCTTCCGCCGGTCGGGAAGTCGACGATGGGCTGGAGGTCGGGGCTTACGTCAACCCGCCGGTAGATACTCCACTTCTTATGGACGGAGGTAAAAAGGTCGGCGAATTCGCCGATGGTCTCGGAGGTGCCCAGTAAGAGGACCCCGCCCGGCTTCAAAGCGTAGTGAAAAAGGGGCAGGACTTTTTTCTGTGCGCTTGATTCGAGATAAATCAGCAGGTTTCGGCAAACGAGAAGGTCGAGCCGTGAGAAGGGAGGGTCTTTCAGGAGGTTGTGGGCGGCAAAGACGACCGGCTCCCTGACCGCTCTTCGGACGCGGTAGTTGACATTATCTTTTTCGAAGAAGTTCTTCAGTCTTTCGGGAGTCAGGTCGGCAGCGATATTTGCCGGATAGATCCCAACCCTGGCCTTCTCTATGGAGGAAGGGTCGAGGTCCGTGCCAAAGACCTGGATGTCTTTTCTCAAGCCCATCTCATCGAGACATTCCATAATAAGAATAACGATCGAATAAACTTCCTCCCCGGTCGCACAGCCGGCGGCCCAAACTCTAAAGGATTCGTGTTCGGGGCGGCGCTCGATAAGCGAAGGGAGCACTTGTTTTTTAAGGTATTCGAAGGCTTCCGGGTCGCGAAAAAAGCTCGTGACGCCGATGAGAAGGTCCTGAAAAAGCGATTCGATTTCGCCCGGATTGTGATGGAGGTAGGTTAGGTACTTTTGAGCGGTCACGACCCTGGTGACGGTCATGCGCCTCTGGATGCGCCGGATGAGGGTGCTTTTCTTGTATGCCGAAAAGTCGTGGCCGGTCCGGTTGCTGATAGTCGTGATAATCTTCGAAAGGGTGGCCGCAAAGTCCCCTTCTTCGGCGGCCTCTTCGGCCTTGGGAATTGCCACGCCCGTTGAAAAAAATTCGATCAGGCGCTGGGGCATCTCCGAGGGGCGAATAATGAAGTCGGCGAGTCCGGTGCCGATGGCGCTCTCAGGCATACCTTCGTACTTTGCGGTATCGGTGGACTGGACGACCGTCACCCCACCCTTTTCCTTTATTACGCGAAGGCCCTGTGTGCCGTCCGTGCCAGTGCCCGAAAGGATGACGCAGCAAGCGTGCTCGCCCTTCGCGTCGGCCAGGGACTTGAAGAAGGTGTCGATTGGGAGGCGAAGCGTAGCGCCTCGCTGCTGTTCTTTGAGACGAAACAGGTCGCCTTCGATGACCAGGTCGCGGTTGGACGGAGGCAGGTATACAACATTAGGCTCGACTGCCATCCGGTCTGCTACCACTACGACCGGGATGTGCGATTTTCGCTGGATGATGTCGGGAAGCAGAGAGGACCTTGCCGGGTCGGTGTGGGATATGACCACGTAAGCCATGCTGCTCTCTTTGGGGACGTTTTGGAAAAATTCCTCGAGGGCCTCGAGTCCTCCCGCAGAAGCGCCGATTCCGACGACCGGAAAGACTTTCCTGGCAGCCGCGTCGACGTAGTCGTTAGACTCGGAGCCCGCCGGCGATGATGCTCCGGATTCGAGGCCGGCAGACTCGGCTTGATCGGACGCAACCGGATCGGATGAGGCGGCTGAGCATGGATCGTCCAGTGGAGGGAGAACGGAAACGGAGGCCGATTTTTTGCCGGAGGTTTGGGCTTTTGCGCGGCCCCCGGAGGATTGACCGGTTGAGGGTGTTTCAGGTCCTGCGGCTTCTTTCGTTCCTTTAGCGCCTTTTTTGTCTTTTGCGGCCATTGTATTTCCTCCACTGAAAGAGCACGCCGGAGCGCCGGACGTCTGGCAAATAAGGATATGAGTGCAAAAAGCTGGCGTAAAGATGAAGTAAGCGGCTGAAGTATAGTTCAGAAAGTCAACTGATTATAATTTAATAACGGAAAAATAGAAAAATAAGACGGAAAAACCGGCGTCGGGTGGATGCCAAGGCGCGGCGAAAAAAGAATCGGCCCCACGAGGCTTGAAGCGGTGTATCAGCAAGTCGTAATTTTTGGGAGGGGCTTCCTTCCAGCCCCGACGAACTTTTCCAAGCAGCTCCTCACGTCCCTCCGGGGACACCCTGAAACCATGAAGAGTTCGTAATTTTTCGTAGGAGGGGCTTCCAGCCCCGACAAACTTTTCGAGACAGGCCGCTAATTGTGACACAGCCTCTTTCGCCGGAATAACGAAAATTTCCAGTCATGTAAAATCGTAAATATCAAAGTATTTCTGAAACGCAACTTAGAAGCCCCTGGCGTAGAGGGCGAACGTCAGGGCCGAGAGCGCCAGGCAGTAGTAGCCAAAATAGCTCCAGCGGCCTGCTTCGAGCCAACTGGAGAGCCATTTGAGGGCAAGAAGGCCCGCAAGAAAGCTTGCGGCCATTCCGAGCGCGCTTGGCAAGAAGAGGTGAAGCAGGTCGAGCGCGGCGGGCGCGCTGCCGCCGGCGCCGTCTGACGCCGAGTTCCATACCGTATGGGATCTGAGCAGCCGGTGGACTTCCTTATAAATCACCGGTGGGGTAAGCACCACGGCAAGGGCAAAGCTGAATTCCTCCGCCGCCCTTCTTGAGAGGCCGGCGAGCAGGCCGGTGGAAATTGTCGCGCCGGAGCGCGAAAAGCCTCTGAAAGGCAGGCAGAGCGCCTGCACGGCCCCGATGACGACCGATGCGGAGAGAGGAATACGGGTCGAAGAGCGGGCGCGGAGGGAGGAGCGGGAAGACCGGCCCTTTCGAGGGTCGAACGCTTTGCCGGAGCGCGTTTCATTTCCGCTTCCGGCCTTTGCGCCCGAATAAATGATGAGTATTCCCGCAGCCGCCAGGGCCAGCGACACGATGCCGAGATTTCCGAAGATCAACTCCACTTCAGCGCCGGTGCCGCGGGCGGTAAGAATCTTTTCTATCACGACCTTGAGCGCAAGACCGAGGGCGCCTGTAAGAAACGTGGCCGCGAGCAGAGATAATGCAAAGCCGGCCAGCGCATCCCGGGACTCAAAGAAGCTCCGCTTCCAGGACCGCCAAAAGTAGATGATTACGGCAAGCATGGTTCCGGTGTGAAGCATGACCAGCAAAAGGGTCATCTCGGGACTTACCGGATCTATTCCCATTAGTTTTTCGGCGATGATCACATGCGCCGAGGAAGAGACGGGCAACAGTTCGCACGCGCCCTGCAAAATCGCCAGCAAAATAATTTTAACAAAAAGCACTCGAGGTCTCCTTCCGGATTATAAGTCCCGGCCTCCTTCGCCATTCCAATTCATTCGATATTTCCAGTGCGGGAATATCGAATATCTAACGGGCCTTGCGCGTGCCTCCGGGACTCGATGAAACTAGTCTGAAAGTTTTACGTTCGTAGCAGAATATCCGATATCGAACAATATATTTTGAATCGCGAAGTCTCACCGTTGATACGCGTTTTTCTGCTTTTTGCCGTTTTTATTTCCGCTTGTATTTCCGCTTCTATTGCCGCTTCCGGTTGCCGTTTGGCAGGGCCGGGCCGGCGCATGCTACGCTTTTTCGGAGAAATCGAAAGCTTAAAGACAAAAGGGGCAGTCTAAGCCAGAAACAGAACGAGACTCGATCTTTCACTCGTTATTTCAAAGTCTTGACTTCTGCGAAGGAGTGTAGTGGATGAAGTGTGAACAATGCGGCTGCAAGCTTGATTTAGTGGAGGTCGTCGAGGGCGGGCGAATTTTCGAATGCTCGGAGTGCGCCTACAGCCTTGTGCTCAACAAGGGCTACGAACCCAAGATTCTTTATGACGGTCCCCCGCCGCTCGACTATTATTTCCATGACTAAATCGAATAATGAATCATGACTGGCAATGATGAGCTTAACCGGCACGTGGGCGAGGAAGGAACTGGTAGCGAGCCGGGCGGATTTGAGCTCGACCCGCACGGCTGGGTGCTCCATGCATTCCCTTGGGGGGAGGGGGAGCTTGCAGGCTGCCGGGGGCCTGATGCGTGGCAGGCGGAGCAACTCGATGCGATCGGTGAGAAACTGAGGGCCGCAAGCAGGCCGCCTATGCGGACGGAGGGCAAGGGAACATCGGGCGCCGGGGGCCGGCAGGAAACTGAACAGTTCGATCCTTCATCCGATGCGCGAACTCAGGCATCTCCGACCCCGTGCCAGGCGCCGGCTATCGTGCGGCAGGCGGTGGCTTCCGGCCATGGCATCGGTAAGTCGACCCTGGCGGCATGGCTGATCCTCTGGGCGATCACCACCTCTGAGGACACCAGGGGGGTCGTTACGGCAAACACCGAGAGGCAGCTAAAAACGAAGACCTGGTCCGAGCTGGCGAAATGGTTCAGGCTCTGCCGGAACACTTCTCCCCTTTTGCGGCGGGAGGACGCGCCGCAGTTCGACCTTACGGCGACGGCGATCGTTTCGGCCGACCCAACACACCGCAAGACGTGGAGGATCGACCAGGTCCCGTGGAGCGAGCGGAACACGGAAGCCTTTGCCGGACTTCACAACAAGGGCAGGCGGATACTGCTGCTCTTTGACGAGGCGTCGGCCATTCCCGATTCCATCTGGGACGTTTCTGAAGGAGCGCTTACCGACGAGGGGACTCAGATCGTATGGTGCGTGTTCGGAAATCCCACGAGAAACACGGGCAGGTTCAAAGAGTGCTTCACTGGAAACAGAGCTTCGCGCTGGGCCGCCAGGCAAATCGATTCGAGGTCGTGCGCTCTTACGAACAAGGAACTGATCCGGCAGTGGGCGGAAGACTACGGCGAGGACTCGGATTTTTTCAAGGTTCGTGTGCGCGGGATGTTTCCGTCGATGTCCGCAAAACAGTTCATTTCGACGGCTGATGTCGATGCGGCTTTCGGGAGGCACTTAAGAAAGGAACAGTATAATTTTGCGCCCAAAATCGTCTGCGCGGACCCGGCATGGGAGGGTGACGACGAACTTGTGATCGGACTGCGGCAGGGGTTGGCGTTCAAGGTTCTGCGGGTAATCCCGAAGAACGACAACGACATCCAGGTGGCCGGCATAATTGCGCGCCTGGAAGACGAGGAGCGGGCGGATGCGGTCTTTATCGATGCGGGCTACGGGACCGGAATTGTAAGCGCCGGCAGGACGCTCGGGCGTACGTGGCAGTTGGTTTGGTTTGCGGGTGAGTCGAGCGATCCGGGGTGCGTGAACAAAAGGGCCGAAATCTGGAAGCTGATGCGCGACTGGCTTAAGGCCGGCGGGGCGATTCCGCGCGACACCGTGCTCTATAACGATCTTATAGGCCCCGAGACGGTCGCGCGGATGGACGGCCGAATACAGATAGAGGCCAAGGCGCACATGAAGGAACGGGGATTGCGCTCGCCGAACAGGGCCGACTGCCTGGCGATAAGTTTCGCATTTCCGGCGGCAGCTCGTCGAGGCGGCAAAAACGGAAAGCCGGCCTTCGCACTGACCGAGTACGACCCGCTCAAATCCGAACAGGATTGAACGCGCCGGGCTGCGGAAAAGCGAAGACGCGGGACGGAGAACGGAAAACGGAGGAGAGGGTGAAAGAAGGTTGCAGTCTTTATTCCGGGACTCACTGCGCTCTTCTTACCGTCTTTGATCCATGGTATCATATCACATTATTAACTTCCGGCGCGACGAGAGGGGTCTTTATGGACGAACACACTGAAATCTATGAAAAACTGGCCGATCATCTTGACCGGCATCCTGAAGGATTTCCGCGGACGGCAACCGGTGTGGAGATGCGAATACTTCGCAGGCTTTTCACTCCCGAAGAAGCGGCGATGGCTCTTCTGGTCACCTTGAAGCCCGAATCCCCGGCCGCTGTCGCCGACAAGGCCGGACTCGACCCGGAAGTTACCGCCGGCAGGCTCGAGGAGATGGCTCGCAAGGGGTTGATCTTTCGTCTCCGCAAGGGAGAGGTAGTCAGATACATGGCCATTCCGATGGTGGTGGGCATCTGGGAATACCACCTGAACGACCTGGATCCCGATTTCATTAAGGATATGAGCGAATATACCCCCTACCTTTTTAACCAGAAATCGCAGCTCAAAAACCCGCAGCTTAGGACCATTCCGGTTTCCCGGGCGCTCTCAGCCGAGCAGGCTATAATGGCCTATGAGGAAGCACGCGCTATAGTCGCCGGCCAGGACAAGATCGTGGTTGCCCCATGCATTTGCAGGAAAGAACACAAGATAATTGGAGGGGGTTGCGATAAGCCGCTTGAATCCTGCCTTGTCTTTGGCGCGGGAGCTCGATATTACGAGGAAAACGGGCTGGGTCGTCCGATCGGCCCGCAGGAAGCTCTCGAAGTGCTGGATCAGGCTGAAAAAGCGGGATTGGTTCTTCAACCGTCAAACACCCGGAGAGTTGACAATATATGCACGTGCTGCGGGTGTTGCTGTCAAGTTCTGATAAACTTGAAAAGGCTGCCCGAGCCGGCCCGATATGCCTCTTCAAATTACTTCGCTTCAATCGACCCGGAACTTTGTACGGGGTGCGGGACTTGCCTGGACCGGTGCCAGATGGAGGCGATAGACATGGGTGAGGAGACGGCCTCAGTTCTGCGCAACCGCTGTATCGGGTGCGGCCTTTGCGTGACGACCTGTCCGCAGGAAGCGATACGCCTTCAGGAGAAGCCTCAGGCCGAAAAATCCACCCCGCCGATTGACAGAAGGGAAAGGTTCAGGATCGTCACTGAGGAAAGGTCGGCCAAAGACTGACGGCCTTTCGGCGTCTGCTCCGATTTTATTTTAATGTGGGTATCGGCAGGATAGAACGGACTCTGGCCTTGTATTCCAGATATTCCGGCCCGAATTGCTTAGCCAGCCACTCCTCCTCGTCCCGGATCAGCCTTGAAAAAATGAAGTATGCTGCAAGCGGAATGGTAAATAAGACCCATGACCTGAAGAACATGAGCATTCCGGGGACGATGAACAGGATAATTGAAGAGTAGAGCGGATTTCTGACCAGTGAGAATACCACCTTTGTGCAAAGAACGCCCGCTTCAAAGCCCCTTTTTATAGCTATCGCCGACGCAGCCCAAAAGGGTATACCGACAGCGAGAAGAATGACGCCGGCAACTCTGAATGCATGCGTAGGAATGAATGAAACGATAAAGAATCCGGGAGCAAGCGACGTCAACAGAAGGGGGATGATCGAGTAGGCAAAAGAGAATACGGCCAGCTTGGGTCCGATTCCCCAAATCGTCATCCGTTCGGCCATGATAGTCGCGCCCCCTGATCTTAAGCTGTCGAAATTAAACTCCACCGATCGTATAACACTTCCCGTTGCCTGCCAACTCCTGAGATTCAAGGTAAAACTGACCAGCGAGTCGGTTAAGTGAATCCGATCCCGATGACCATGCCATGGGCCTTCGATTTTTATCCAGGTCAGGTCGAAGCGGGTTTAGGTTTTTCTAAAGACAGGAGCCTTTTGTTCAGCGCCCTTCCTAATGTACGGAACGCCTGAGAGCGTCCGGAACACTGGCTGCCCCAGGGTTTTCGCAGTTTTCCCTACCTTTCGCCTTCAATCCCATTTAGAATGGAGCGAAATCGGGAATCGGTCGCTATTTAGTTCACGCGCGGATGTACAGTCTTCAGCATCTCTGTTACTTTTCAGGAGGACAAGATGGTTGCAGAAAGGGATCTCGCCGCAACAGACCTGCTCGGCCCTGAAGATTTGAAGTCGCTCTTTGAAATAAGCCAATCTCTTCATAGATATATGAGTACAAAAGAGCTGCTTCCTCACATCAGCGACACGACAAGACAGCTTCTGAATACCGATACGGTTGCAATACTTTTGCATGATTCCTCAACTGACGAACTCTTTTTTTTGCATACGGAAGGCAACCCGGCGGAGACTGTATCCTTGCTCAAAGAGATGCGGTTCTCCTCACATTTGGGGATTTCAGGCAGTGTTTTCCAAAACGGCAAACCGGAACTGATTTTTGATGTTGCTAAAGATCCCCGGCACTATTCGGTGGTTGACGATAAGACCGGATTTACAGCCCGATCTATGATAGTTGTTCCGCTGCAAACCAGGGGCAAAAGCATTGGAGTGCTGCAGACCTGTAACAAGAGAAATGGAGAATTCGATGCACGCGACCTGCATCTTATGGTTTTTATCGCCGGAACCATTGCTTTGGCTCTCGACAATGCGAGGTTGTATGACGAGTTGCAAAGCTCCTACAGTGAGCTTCAGCTCATTGACAGGGCCAAGGATAGTCTCATAGTCACCGCCAGGGAGGAAAACACAAGGCTTCGCCGTGAAATAGAGGGTAGGTTCCGCTTCGACAACATCAAGGGAAAGAGTCCGCAGTTGATAAACCTGTTTCGACTCTGCGATAGAGCGGTCGAAACCGACGTAACGGTGCTGATCGAAGGGGAGACCGGCACCGGAAAGGAATTGATAGCTCGCTGCCTCCATTATAACGGTCCTCGCAAGTCAAAGAGATTTGTGGTCCAGAATTGCGGCGGCATTCCCGAGGCCCTCCTTGCCAGCGAACTGTTCGGCTACAAGCGGGGCGCTTTCACTGGAGCGGCAACCGACAAACGCGGACTTTTCGAGGAGGCCCATAGCGGTACTATTTTCCTCGATGAAGTGGCGGAGATGTCACCCGCCATGCAAGTCAGTCTGCTCAGGGTTCTGCAGGAAGGAGAGGTCAAGCCCCTCGGGTCCAATGAAGTCAGGAAAGTGGACGTGAGAGTGATTTCGGCAACGCACCATAACCTTGAAGAGGATGTGCGAAGCGGTGCTTTCAGGGAGGATCTCTACTACAGGCTTAGCGTCTTTGCAATAAGGGCGCCCGCGCTACGCGAAAGGGAGGGAGACCTTCCAATCCTGGCCGATTATTTCGTGAAAAAAGCCAACCGGAAGCTCAAGAAGTCGGTCAGGGGCCTCAGCAGGAAAGCAATGGCTTGTCTAAGCACATACTCGTTTCCCGGAAACGTGAGGGAGCTGGAAAATGAAATCGAAAGGGCCGTTTTGATGGCGGAAAACGATTCATATATTGAGGCATTTCATCTTTCGGACAGGATAATTAAAGGAGCTATGGCTGCACAATGCATGCCCAGGTCGGAAGGCAACCTGAAAGAGATGGTAAGTGAGATGGAAAAAGGAGTCTTGATGCAGTTGCTTGAGGAACACGGAGGCAACAAGACCAGGGTTGCACGGCAACTGGGACTTAGCCGGTTTGGATTGGCAAAAAAAATGAAACGGTATGGCTTGTAAATAAAAGAGAAAAAGTATCTCTATCTTCTTCCCTTTACCGTGCCAGGTGGCCAATATTTTCAGTGATCGGGTTGTGGTCCAGGGGAAACTACAAGGAGAGGCCCGGTCTGATTGTACAGACCGGGCCTGTGTGCGGAGTGCTCGCAGTGGCTATCGCGGAGGTGTTAGCCCTGCATGCCCGGATAGGGTACATCCGTCCCCGATGGTTGATAGGTTCCGAGGCAGCCGTCAGTGGTGTAATAGCCGGGCACTGTTGTCACACCCGGCTCGTTAGCAGGCGCGTACTGGCCCCCAGCCTCTTCGCATGTTTGCCTGAAATGTGGCGTATCAAGAGGCTTGATGGCATAGACGCATACCTGGCCGTTGCCCCAGGGCGCCGCCTCAATCCCGTCGTATGTGCTGTCAATACCAGGGTACATCTCGTCGGTGTCGGCAACCGTATTTGCTTTTGCGCCCGGCAATGTCATGATCCACGAATGACCGGATATGCCGAACAAAGCACCGCCCTTCGGGCATGAGAGCTGGATCGTCCCCGCCCCTTGTTTGCAGACGCCATTTTGATTGTCCCACAGCTGAGTGGAGCCACCGGCAGGCGCCGTGGTTATCGTTTTGCAACAAGACTGCTCTGTACATGTCCCACAGTTTGCTAATGCGCCTTTCGGGGCCGGTTGGCAGTATACGTTGGCCGTAGGATAGACGCACATAGATTCCTTTTCTGAAGCAGGAACATCAAGCGCCTGTCCGTCACGTGACAGGCCGCACGCTTTCCCGAGAGCAATCCCGAACATGCCCTGTAAATCGCTGCCATCCGGATAACCAGCCGCCGCGAAGTCGCAGCAGGCTGTTGCAACCAGCATCGCACAACCAATAATCAGACCGGTTTTCTTAATGATTCCTCTCATGACTTTCTCCTTTTCTCAGTTTAGTTGATCGTTGTTGATTTCTTGTTTTCATCCTGTTCGGTCCCCGGCGAACCGAGTTGGCTCTCTTAGGAGCAACGGTCGTGCCGAGGCTTCGCAAACTTTGAGAGGAGAGGGGACCTGGATTCTAAGAGATTGATTTTTAAAGGAATATTTCGGTGTGGATTTCGTGGTGAGACCTCGAGGGCCGAGGTTGGATACCGAATTGGATGCAAACCTGGTTGACGTTAACCAACGACTATTATGCCCGCTGCCAACCAGTGGCTGCTACTTCGCTTCAACGTCAACTCCGTTGCCCTTAGTCAACCTTGTTGACATAGAATATTGCTTGACAAAACAGGGGGGCCAAGGTAGGGGTAAATCAAGGCCGGGAAAGCGCCGAAAAAGGGTTAGTCTTCCCATACGTGCGCCGATCCCAAATATTCTCCTCAATTTCGATCGAGTCCGTTCCCGACGGGTTGTATTCATTACAAATAGCTCGCTGCCGAGTGAAGGATGAATGCATATGTTATCCAGGGTCGCTCCTCGACATGTTGCGGGCGTTCCCGCGCGTCTCGTTTTAATGATCGGGATCATTTCAGGCCTGCTCCCCTTTGCAATGACAACTCATGCCGCCATAACCTTGGACGGCTCGATGGGGCCGAAGAAGGTGCTCACCGGCCCGAATTACACCATCGGCGAGAACCTGGGCACACTTAAGGGCGACAATCTGTTCGAGAGTTTCGGCAAGTTCGATTTGCTTGCCGGAGAGAGCGCCACCTTTACGGGCAAGGCCGGCATTGAAAATATCATAGGCCGGGTTACCGGGGGCAGTCTCTCCAGCATAGACGGGCTTATAAGGTGTACTATCGATGGGGCCGATCTTTTCCTTTTGAATCCATACGGGGTGATGTTTGGCCCGAATGCAAGTCTCGATGTGAAAGGGTCATTCCACGTCAGCACGGCTGACTATCTGAAGTTTTCGGACGGTGGAAGATTCTATGCGGACTTGGCGAAAAGCAGTGTGCTCTCAGTGGCCTCTCCCGAGGCTTTCGGGTTCCTGAGCAGCAATCCTGCAGGTATCTCCATCAAGGGTAGCACCCTTCAGGTTGGCTCGGGCTACACCCTGTCGGTCGTGGGTGGCAACATAGATATCAGTGGCGGCAATCTATATGCGCCAGGCGGGCGAATTAATCTTGTCAGTGTCGCTTCTCCAGGGGAGGTTGTCTTTAATGCCCCTGACATGGGGGTTGGGTCCTTTGGCAGCCTTGGGAATATAACAATGTCTAATGGAGCTGCAGTCTCGACTGGCGGCACGGCTGGAGGGACTGTATTCATCCGGGGCGGACAACTGAAGATCACCAGCACGGCGGACAGCCTTTCGGAAATTGACTCTACCACACTAGGGAACTCAAACGGCTCTGCCGTTGGTATTGACATTAATCTGAGGGACAAACTAATTCTTTATGGTGGACAAATCTTTGCTTTAACTTACGGCGCGGGACGGACCGGTGATATAAAGATTTCCGCGGGCAGTGTGCAAGTCGGCGGTGACCCCATTAATTCAACAAATACCGGTATTGGCAACTTCTCCGTGGCCTCAGGGCGCTGCGGGAACGTTGAAATCACAGCCGGCAGTCTGCTGGTCAATGATGGGGCCTACGTTGAGAATTACGTCACAGGGGCTGGGGCGGGCGGTAACATAGGACTAAATGTTGGAAACCTCCAATTACAGAACGGAAGCGTGATCTTTGCGGGTTCGGGAGGACAGGGGAAAGGAGGCAATCTGAAAGTCAGCGCCAATGACGTCCTTCTCTCAGGGAATTCAAGCGTTGGCGCCCTTACAAGCGCAACCAATGACGGAGGACACCTGGGAGTCGCAACGAAAACCCTGGAAATACTCGATGGAGCATATTTGTTTTCAATTACCTCCGGGACAGGAAATGGCGGGAATGTGGATGTCAAAGCAGACTCGATATTCATTCAGGGATCCAGTACGCCGAATATTTTCACAGGCATAATTGCCAGTTCTACGAACAGTGGAAAGGGTGGCAATATCAACGTGGTATCATCAGGTGACCTGCAGATGACCAATTATGCAGACTTGCAAGCGAGTACGTTCGGCACGGGTGACTGCGGAAGCATTACCGTCCGAACGGGCAGCCTTGAAGTGATGGATGCATCCCGTATAATATCAAACGCAATATATGGGCCGGGTATTGGAAAGGCGGGCAATATCTACGTGACTTCCAAAAACATCTTGATGTCCGGTCTGCAACACTCGACGGATCCTTTCGGAGCGGACGCGACAGGCATATTTGGCGAGAATCAAGACGGGCCCGGTGGCCTTGTGAGCATCACAAGCAACTCTCTCGTCATAACGAACAGAGCTGGGATAAGCACCTCTTCATACGGCAAAGGTCTCGGAGGCAACGTTAATATAAATGCATCGGATTTGCAGCTTCTAAACGGTTCGCAAATAATTGCAGGTGCGTTTGGATCAGGGAATGGCGGCGAAGTTAACATAACAGCGGGCCGTTTGCTGATCAGTGGAGTGAATCCCGAACCCTTTGTCTCCTCTTTTTATGGTGGAGAGCAACTGGCCATTTCCTCAATTGGTTCCCAAGCCGCTCTCAGCGGAGGGAACGCGGGGAGCGTAAACATCACTGCAGGAAACCTGCAACTTGTCGATGGAGGCCAGATTTCAACGACAACTTTTGGCGCGGGCAACGGGGGTGACATTAGCGTCAAGGCTGGTACAACTTTCATTTCCGGCACAAACACCGCTTTAAAACAATTTCTGATGGCACAGGGAACGGATGCGACTTCAGCCGACAACGCGGCCAGCTCAAGCATCTGGGCAAACACCAACACTTTCTACCTGGGTGATAAAGCGTCGGGCAACGCGGGTAACGTGTCCATTCAATCCGGCATGTTGCAACTGCAGGACCACGGTTTGATCTCGGCCGGTACAAATGGCCCCGGCGCAGGCGGCAACATCACAATTGAGTCCGCGGACGTGCAGCTAACGAACGGGGCGCTGATCACAGCCGAGAGCTCCGGGTCGGGCAATGCCGGGAGTATCAGCATAGCCGCGGGAGACACTTTTATCATGAGGAATAGTTCTGTGATCACGGAGGCCGCGATGTCGGACGGAGGAAACATCTCCATTTCGGCAGGCAATATGTTTCGCCTCATAGACAGCACGATCAGCACCAGCGTAAACGGCGGACCGGGGACAGTCGGCGGCAACATCATCATCGATCCGGATTTTCTTATTCTTCAAAACAGTAAAATCATTGCCGAGGCCTATGAGGGCAGGGGCGGAAATATCCAGATCACCGCCGGTCTCTATTTGGCCGACCCGAACAGCATTGTTGACGCTTCTTCCGCACTGGGCATTAACGGCGCCGTAGACATCCGCGCGCCGATCGCCGATCTGAGCGGTATGGTCACACCGCTGCCCAGTGAATTTGTGAGCGCGTCCGAGCTTTTGAAGGAGTCTTGCGAGGTAAGGGCGCGGAGTGGGAAGAAAACCAGCAGCTTTGTCATCCGTGGGCGAGACGGACTGCCGGTCGAGCCGGGAGGCTTTCTGCCGAGTCCGTCGAGTTGGGAATAAATGGTAAACCAAAAGGCGGTTTGCGGGAGAACGTGAGTCTTCGAGTTTTCCGGGGTGGGGGAATGAAACGGCGTTTTCCGTGGGTTAGGCGCTGTTTGCTTTTATGCTTGGTTTGCGCCTTGCTGCCTTTTGCTTTTCTCATATGGTCTCCCTCGTCGAATGCGCAGGAGTTGTTACATATTAGTCCCGGCGGACGGATCGAGGAACTGCCTCCGCCTTTCCCGGAAGAGTCTCAGCCGCCCCCCCCGATGATCCGGGAACCAAAACCGCCTTTTTCCGCTCCGGAGGAGAAGCTTGCCCCGGGGCTGCGAGTCTTTGTCCGTGAGATCAAGGTGAGCGGGAGCACCGTCTTTTCGCTTAAGGAACTCAGTGAAGTTTCAGCCCACTACGTAAACCGGGAACTTACCTCTGAAGATCTGGAGGCACTCCGCCGCGCTCTGACGACTTTGTACATCAACAAGGGCTACATTAATTCCGGGGCGGTTATTCCTGACCAGGCCGTGGTCGGCGGCGTGATCAACATCCAGATAGTCGAGGGAAAACTTACGGACGTGGAGGTCCAGGGGAACAGGTGGCTGCGAACAGGTTATTACGTGAACCGCATTGCCCTCGATTCCGGACCGCCGGTTAATGTCTATTGTCTCCAGCAGCGGTTGCAGCTTTTGCAGCAGGACGAACGCGTCGATCTTATTCACGCCGAGCTCAAGCCCGGGCTGGAGCCCGGGCAGAGCGACCTTGCGGTTCGGGTTGAGGAAAAGTTACCCTTTTCCGCTTCAGTGGGGTTCGACAATTATCAGCCATCGACAGTCGGGGAAAAGCGGGGTTTCATGACACTGGTTGACAAAAGCCTTACCGGCTACGGGGATATTCTGAGCTTCACCTATTTCGGCTCAGAAGGAGTCAATCCCGGAATTGACGTCTGGTACTCCCTGCCGATCACCTCCCGCGACACCACCCTGGTGCTTCGCTACGAGAGGAACGATTTCGGTGTTATCGAGCAGCCGTTCGGACCGCTGAATATTACCACCAATTCCGATATCTACGGGATCACTTTGAGGCAGCCGCTTTACAGGAGCCTTAACCAGGAATTTGCCGTGGCTGTGGCGGGCGAATACGAACAGGATCGGTCATTTTTGCTGGGAGAGCCTTTTTCGTTCGCTCCTGGCGAACAGGATGGCAAATCTACGGTGACTGCCTTGAGGTTTTCTCAGGAATGGTTTTACAGGACACAGACCGAAGTGCTTGCGGCCCGGTCGAGGCTATCCTTCGGTCTTGACGCCTTCGGTTCTACAATTAACCCCGGCGGCCTGCCGGATAGCCGATTTTTCTCATGGCTTGGGCAATTTCAATGGGCAAGAGTTTTCGGAAGCTACGGCATACAGTCGATAGTGAGAGCGGACGTCCAACTCGCCGCAGATCCCCTGTTGCCGCTCGAACAGATCCCGGTTGGAGGTCGTTATAGCGTTCGCGGCTACCCGGAGAATACATTCGTAAGGGACAATGCCGTCATACCGTCATGGGAGATACGCGTTCCCGTGGTGCGCGATGTGTCATGGGCGGATTATTTGCAGCTTGCACCCTTCATCGACTATGGGCTGTCTTGGAACACGAGACTTCCCACGCCCCCTGAAGATTCTCTTCTCAGCGTCGGCATTGGCCTGAGATGGGCGCTCACCATGGTCAAACGTCCCTTTCCGGTGAGGCCCGAATTCGAAATCTATTGGGGATATCCAATTGAAAGTATAAAGACAAATGGACACGACCTCCAAGACCTTGGCATTCACATGCAGTTTGTTATCGTGATGTTCTAATGTGCGGAGTCAAGGTTCGAGACATAATTGAAAACTCAAAAGAGAATAGGGATCCCCGGCGGGGCTTTTGAGCCGGGCTACGGAGTTTTTTAGAATAGATGTTTGGAATGAGGCTCACACATTTGTATCCTTTTCGCTTGGGTCGATCCTTGCTCCGGGTCCTTGCTTATGTTTGCTGCGTCGGAGGCCTCATGACGGTCCTCTCCTCCTGCGCCTCGAGCAGAGAGGCATCCGGGCCGCCCGGCGCGGCGTCCCCGCCGGCCGCTGTCTCTCGTGAACAGTACAGGGAGAAGGCGACGGAATCATTTCAGAAAGGCGCTTTCGCGGAAGAGATCTCGAACCTGCAAGAGGTCTTGCGTGCATCTGAAAAAGATGGAGACGAGGAGCAGCAATGCGACCTCCTGATGAAGCTCTCTCAAGCATACGAGGGCATTGGCGAATATGGCAAGTCTTTGCAGAGCCTGGAGCGCGCCCTGGTTCTGGCGAGGAAACTGGAAAGCCCGGCCCGCATCGCATCGATTTTAGGTGGTATGGGCAACGTCTACATCGCCCTTGGACCCGAACAGCTTGCCTATCGTTACTTGAACGAAGGCCTGAGTGTCGCCGATAAACTGGGAGATCCCCGTATATCGTCTGCTATCTTAAACGACCTGGGAAGTCTTTTTGCCTCCCAGAATCGATATGAAGAAGCAGCCGGCGCTTATGCAAAGAGCGCAAGCCTTGCAAAAGCCGGCAAAGATCACCCGTTGGCGGCGACAGCGCTCACGAATCTGGCCACGGCGTTAATGCATGAGGGCCGGTACTCGGAGGCCGGGGATGCACTGGATAAGGCTTTGGAAGAGACCGGCAATTTGACGCCTTCGCATCGGAAAGCTTATGTTTTGATCAATATAGCCCTTGGTTATCAGAATATTGACCGGCGCCTTGCCGGTTCCGAAAAGCAGCTCCCGTCGCCGGCAGTAAAGATATTCATGGAGGCGGCCGATATCTGCGAGGCCATCGACGATCCTCGTGGAATGTCGTATGCCTTAGGGTATCTGGGTAGACTTCGTGAAGGTGAACAGGAGTATCGGGAAGCGCTGGCGCTCACGGAAAGGGCTCTCGATGCGGCACGGCGAGTCAGCGCCCCTGAGTCTCTCTATCGGTGGGAATGGCAGAAAGGACGCCTCCTGAAAGCCCTGGGACAAATTGAGGGCGCCATTTCCTCTTACCGGCGTGCAAGTTCTACCCTTGAATCGATTCGAGAGGAAATGTCCAACTGCTACGGAAAGCCGCATGCATCGTTCCGCGAGTCGGCAGGTCCTCTCTATCTGGAGTTTGTAGACCTGCTGCTTCAACGTGCAGCTTCATTTCGGGAACAGAAACAATATGAGCCGTACCTCCTGGAGGCTCGCGAAACTTTGGAATCACTAAGGGTTTTCGAGTTGAGGGACTATTTTAAAGATGATTGCGTAGATGCAGCGAGGTCTACAGTCACCAGACTCGAAGCTATCTCAAAGAAAGCCGTGGTGATCTACCCCGTGCTCCTTGAGGATCGAACGGAGTTGCTGGTGAGCCTGCCCTCAGGAATGAAAAGATTCTCCGTGAATATCGGGGGACAGTCGATGACCCGCCTGATAGGTGTCTTTCGCAGCGAACTTGAAAAACTCACCACTCGGGAATACCTTCCTCATGCCAGGGAACTCTACGACCTGCTGATCCGTCCGCTCGATGAGGAACTTGCCTCTGCATCACCCGATACATTGGTGTTTGTACCGGATGGGCCTTTTCGGACAATTCCGATGGGGGCGCTGCACGATGGGAAAGAGTTTCTCATAAGAAAGTACGCTATTGCCATTACGCCAGGCCTAAACCTCACGGATCCCCGCCCGCTCGAGAGAAAGAACCTGAACGTATTGGCGCTCGGTCTTACCGAGGCGACGCAGGGGTTTCCTGCCTTGCCGTTCGTCTCGCAAGAACTCGCAGCTATTCACGAACTATACAGGTCCAAGCTGTTGCTGAACGAAGATTTTCTTTTGTCCGGAGTTGAAAAGTCACTGAGAGAAGAACACTTCACCGTTGTGCACATCGCCTCTCACGGGCAATTCAAAGGCAGTGTTGACGGAACCTTCCTTCTGACGTTCGATGGCAAATTGACTATGGACTCTCTTAACCAATATGTGGGGCTTCTCAAGTTCAGAGAAGACCCCCTGGAATTGCTGACTTTAAGCGCATGTGATACCGCCTCGGGAGACGACCGAGCTGCTCTGGGCCTCGCAGGCGTTGCCGTCAAGGCGGGAGCGAGGAGCGCAGTGGGCACCCTGTGGCACATAAACGACCGGTCTTCTTCGATGCTGGTGGAGGAGTTCTACCGCCAACTCCAAAATCCGTCGCTTTCCAGGGCGGCAGCCCTTCAACAGGCTCAGTTGAAAATGCTAAACGACCGGAGATATCAGCACCCCGGCTACTGGTCTCCTTTCCTTCTTATCAATAACTGGCTGTGACGCACTCGGGCGCTTATGACTCTTAAGCACAAGTTGCTCAAATCCTCTTTTGTGGTTGCTGTACTGATTGGCTGTCTTTCTTCCCTGCTGGTCATTTTCCTTCGTCACGGAGGCTATTTCGAATCTATTGAGCTCGCAGCCCGCGATTGGTCGCTCACGTTTGCGCCCGGGATTTCCGGGATGAATTCCCGCATTGTGGAAATAACGATCAACGACGATGATATTCGTAATCGGGGACTTTGGCCGCTTCCGGACGGCATCCTGGCCGATGCCGTGGCGATTCTTACCCGATATGAGGCAAGGGCGATCGGTATCGACATCTTCAGGGACATACCTGTGCCGCCCGGTTCCGACATACTCGCGTCTACGCTTGCTGAAAACCCTTCTGTTATCGCCGTGATGAAATACGGTTCAGACGGGATTGCACCCCCTTCGATATTGCGGGACACGGAGCAGGTAGGCTTCAATGATATTCTCGTCGACTCCGACGGCGTTGTGAGGAGGGCCCTGCTCTTTCTCGATGACGGAGGCTCGGTTGCTTATTCCTTCGCGCTGAGGTTGGCGCTGCTCTATTTAAAGGCCGAAGGCGTTACTCCTGAATCTGATGAATCACACCAGGACTGTATTCGACTTGGACAGACTACCATAAGGCCCTTGGGTACGGATGACGGAGGATATGTGGCCCTTGATGCGCGCGGCTACCAGTTTCTTATCGATTTTGAAGATAGGCCGGACGCCTTCAAATCCTATTCTCTGACCGGTCTGCTTTCAGGAGAGGTCGATCCCGGGGCGATAAAAGGGAAGATCGTACTCATAGGAGTTACGGCTCAAGGCGTAAAAGACTTTTTCTATACTCCTTATAGTAGAAATCTGAAGGCAAATCATCAGGTCCCGGGTCTGACTCTGCACGGTCACATAGCAAGCCAGCTGGTCAGATTCGGTCTCGACGAAAGCCGTCCGATAAAGACTTTTTCCTGGATATATACGGAGTTGTGGATTCTCTTATGGGGCTTGGCCGGGGGTGCGATAGGCCTGTTGGTCCGATCTCCCTGGCGTTTTTCACTGACAATCTTGTGCAGCCTTTTGACTCTTTGCGTGATCGTATGCGCCGCCCTTTGGGGCCGATTATGGGTTTCCCTGGCGCATCCCGCTGCCGGTTTGCTGATCTCCGCCGGCATAACCACTGCCTATATGTCGAACTATGAAAGAAAACAGCGTGCTTTTCTGATGCAGATCTTCTCTCGGCACGTATCGCGGGAAATCGCAGAGAGTATTTGGACTCAGCGCGAAAAATTCCTGGACGGCGGAAGGCCTCGTTCTCAAAAACTGGTCGTTACATCGTTATTCACTGACTTGAAGGGGTTCACCACGGTTGCCGAAAAAATGGAGGCATTTGCCCTGATAGACTGGCTAAATGAGTATATGGAAACCATGGCGCAACTGGTGGAGTCTCATGGGGGCATTGTGGACGATTATGCCGGCGACGGTATCAAAGCTAATTTCGGTGTGCCTGTGGCAAGGTCAACTGAACGAGAGATCAAGCGAGATGCTGTGAATGCCGTAAATTGCGCTCTTGCTATGGCTGAGAGGTTGAGGGGATTGCATTCCCTTTGGCAGGATCATAACCTCCCAACGCCCGGGATGCGCATCGGCATCAATACTGGAACGGTTATTGCTGGTACACTCGGCAGCGCACAGCGGCTCAAATACACCACTGTGGGCAACACGGTCAACATTGCCTCCAGGCTGGAAAGTTACGATAAGGAAATGTTTGAAGCCAGCCCTGGAGAGATAACTTGTCGCATTCTGATAAGTGAGGCCACCTTTAGGTATGTGGACGATCAATTCCAGATTCACAGGATCGGAAATTTAAGGTTGAAGGGGCAAGACCGGGAAGTCACCGTTTTTAGTGTTATCGGAAGAAGATGAGAGGTCCCGTTATAAGCTTATGGAGGAACCAACATGAAGAACTATAAAGCGACGGTAGTTTCGCTTCTTGCGGCGTGCCTCAGCCTTCTCATTGCAATGCCGGATTTGGCGGTGGAAAAAGCCGAAGAGACGGCTGGAGCGCCGGACCGGACAAACGCGTCTCCGGATAAGACCAAAGCACCGGTGAGTCTTGAAAAGAAGGGAGAAGAAACCGCAGCTCTGAAGGACATGCCCGTCTATAAACCTCCTCTGCGTGGCGCTCCTGAAGGCCGTGTCGCAGGCGGGACGCGCGGTGCAAAGGATGCCTTGCCCATGCTTTTGGCTTTAGTGCCGGACCATGTCGGTCTTACCGTCCACGAGCAGCCTTCCTTGTACTGGTTTATTTCACAAACTACAAACTACCCTATCGAATTGACCGTCATCGAGGATCAAGCTGTGCGGCCCATTATGGAGAAACGTCTCGACAATGTCGTCAAGCCCGGCATTCAATGCGTCCGCCTGACGGAATACGGCCTTCGACTGAAAACGGGTGTGGACTATAGGTGGTTCGTGGCGGTCATCACGGATCCCGAGCGGCGCTCAAAAGACATCATCGCAGGAGGTGAAGTCGAACGGGTCGAATTCCCGGGGACGCTGCGCTCGAAACTTGAGCAGGCTGGTAAGAACAGCGCCCCTCGGATCTACGCTGAAGAGGGGCTTTGGTATGACGCCCTCGGCGCCGTCTCGGACCTCATTTCTGCCACACCCGAAAACGCGCTTTTCCACAAGCAGCGTTCCTTTTTGCTGGAACAAGCAGGGCTTCCGGAAGTCGTGGAGTATTAACGGTGCGTTAAAACTGAAAGCCTTCTTCCAGATCGCCGAGAAATATTTTTCCATTCCGGCTGATTCGCTCGTCCTATTTTACGGCAACATAGTTGACTGCATGCAACGAAGTTGAAAGTACATTGTATCGAATAAAATCAACCGACTCCGCGCAAATACCTTACAAATCTTGCCGTACATGTAAACCAGGTTTACACATCAAAAATAAACGCATGCGTTCGTCCTGCTAATGGAAAAACTCAGGATATCTGAAGCTTGGATTGATGCCGCCTCCGCTTTGCGGCCCCGCTATGGGTGCGGCCCGATGGTTGCACAAAAAGCCGGCAGACCCAATGCGGAAAGGAGATCGAAATGAGATTCAAAGACATAATCCATGATCTCGGCCCTTTAAGGGCGAAGGCGGTCAGGTCGATTCATGCCCGGCTGCAGCATGAACTGAATGCGGTGCATATCTACTGCCGCCTTTCGGAATTTATCGGGAAGCCATATGCTTTGGCATTTGCGCGCAGGTGGGAAAGAAACATTATCTATTCGCATGTCCTCTACAGAAGGTAGTGTATAGAACGAATGACCGCAAAGGTCGCCGCATTTGAACCAAAGGGGCTATAGAAGTGTATCCTGATCTCCATGAGACGCGAGGCAACAGAAGTATTGCCGCTGAGACAAGTTGTTTAAAATGAGCCGGCAGCCTTGATCTATTCTTTTTTCCCCTTAATATGAATTTGCGCCCCTTGTAGTTCCTTCCGGAAGTTTTCTGCTCTCAGAACTGAAATTCCCGAATGCTGCTCCGGAACACAGGACGCAATTTCATTCGTTATCCAGGTTACTGCGGACTTCGATGTCAGGCGGGCAATAGCGCCTGTGAACCCGACGCGAAGACCGATCGCATAAAACACCGGCTTTTGAGAACAAAGGAGTATCCAATGGCTAAGTATCTTTGTTACGGCAACTTTGTGGGAGATGGTGTGCAAGGGCTGCTCAAAGATGGAGGTTCTGGCAGGGTATCCGCTGTAAAGAAGCTGTTCGAGTCGGTCGGTGGAACGATGGAATGCTACTATTACGCCTTCGGCAATTACGACTACTTTATTATCGCAGATATGCCTGACAATGTTAGCGCGGCGTCAGTCAGTTTAACGGTCAGCGCAACCGGGTTGGTCAGGAACAACGTTGCCGTTCTAATAACCCCGGAAGAGATGGACCAAGTCGCGAAGAAGCCTCTCGCATACAGGGGGCCGGGCATTAAAGTGCCGGCCGACCTAGGCAATTTCTGAGAAGTCCCCCACATTCAGGGGGCCGGGGCGGTAGCGGCGGAGGACGAGGTCGCCTTGATGCCCGGGACAGGCCGGTGGCCAGGTCTACCCTGATTCGGGGCAGACGGGTCTTCCCCATGGGGTAGGTGGTTTAAGGCAATCGCGACTTATAGGTTTGCAGATCTTCGGTTGAAGAAGATGCGTTCGATTATCTGGATATAACGGTTGATGCGGTTTGCCATCCGATTCGCTCTATCCCGGCCAGCGCAAGACCACAACCTCTTCTCTCAATTGCTCCCTGGTTGCAGTCGATAATCTGGTTCTGAAAAGATCGATGCTCAACACTTGGTAACCCAAGGATGCTGCGATGTCCGCCAACAGACGCCCGGTCCTGATCATAATACGAAAATAAGATGCCTGGTCCCCAACCACGTATGCTAGCTGTGCTCCAGGGCGAATCACACATTTAAGGTTTTCCAGGTGTCGCGCCATACCGCCGAAATACTGTTTGGTGACGTTGGCATACAGACGTTCAAACCCGCTCGTTTTTTTAAGTTCGAGCCGTCGATTCTCAATGTCCTCCGCCAGCCGGTTAATTTCGGGATGGGCGCATACCCATCGGTCATCATCATCTCCCTTGAAAACATTGCGGGTATTTGAGCGCATTAATTCCCGCTTATAAGCTTGAAGTTCTTTCTTGTCGCGGATAAAACCCAAAAACACCGATTCAAGTCGCGTGGTCCGCGTATAGTCTTTTTCGTTAGGATATGGCGGTGAGGTAATTACGGCGTCTATCGACTGAGGGGCCAAGTGGGCTACTCTATCTCTGGCATCCCCCCGAATGACCATTGATTCCACCAAGGCATTATGGTTATTGAGCCTGAGATCGTTCACCATGATCCGGATAGATTCCAACCAGGGGAATACCACCTCGGCATCACGCTTGAGCTTGCCAACCCCCACCTCCGGGCCGAAATGAAGGTTGCTCGCACAAGATACCAGGACTTTGGCAAAAGCGAGCAATTCATGGGGCTGACATGGGTTGAGTTGCTGCGCGTTAATGCTCTCCAGCAGCAACAAGGCCTTCCTGAGAGGTCTTGGGCTAATGGAATCCTTCAAGAGGAGTTTAAAACCTTCGGGGCCGATCTTTCCGTAATCAGGCTCTTTGCCGGTCTCCAGGGCATGTTCTGCCTCAACAGCCACTCTCTTCGCATGGGTTTTCAACTGATGTGGATCTACGGACCAATCAACTTTGATCTGACTGGCAAAATGGGTAACCGGATGTGCCTCGATCCCCACGGAGGCTATCCCGAGTTTTTTGCACTCCACCAGCGTGGTGCCGGTGCCGCAGAAAGGGTCAAGCACTCGGTGTTGTTCAGTAATCCGAAAACGGCGCAGGTAATCTCTGACCAAGTGGGGCGGATAAGAGAGTACAAACCGATACCAATCATGAACCGGTCGATCTTCTATATCTAACCTGTTTGCTTCCCCTTTACTTCTTTTCGGCGGGAATTCGAGAGTGCTTTGGCGCGCCGGCGTATGCATTTCCCCCCTCTGCCCAAACGGAAGTTGCCCCCATCTCGAATATCCGAGTGTACACGACTTATCAAGGTATTAAAACCTGCAAGGGAAAAAGTGGGCAAATCAGCACTGACCAGGAAAGTGGGCTGCCTGGAGGCCGGCGGAAACCCGCCGCGCCCTGAATCACACTGCGAAGGCGGAAGTTCGCCCTGTCGGCCTTTCCGGGATTTCGAAGTTTTGCGCAGCCTACTGAAACTGGGTACGCAACCGCCATATGCCCAGTCCGAATAGCGTTGCGCCCAAAACGCTCATTCCGAGTACGGAATCCCACAGGAGGTTCAAACCCGCGCCCTTGAGGAGCACGCCGAAGCTGGCGTCGATGTAATAGTGGAGGGGAGAGAGGAGCATGAGTATCCGCATAAAAGCGGGCATGGCTTCCGGCGGAGTCCAGGCGCCCGACAGGAAGATCATCGGGCCGTAGACCATAATGGCCAGCATGCCTGCCTGGCCGATATTGCGGGCAATCGTAGAGATAAAGAGGCCCAGGCCGGCCGTGGCGAAGACATAAAGAAAAGTGATAACATAAAATAAAAACAGGCTCCCGCTGAACGGCACTCCGAAGCAGAGTTTCAACACCCCGAACAGGCTGAGGCTGGTTCCGGCCAGAATAACCACGGCCATCGAAATGACCTTTGGAAACATGATCTGAAAAGGCGTGACAGGCGTCACGAGGAGCTGTTCGATCGTGCCCTTTTCTTTTTCCCGCACCATGGCGCAAGCAGGCAGCAGGATCGAAAAGAGCGTAATAATGTCGAGCATTTCGGCTATGGACATAAACCATCTGTCGTCCCGGTTCGGATTGAACCATACGCGGTGCTCTTCCCGTATTTGCGGCAAGTTTTCGAATCTGTCCGCATTGAGGCCGATCCGCTGCAAACCGGTTTCGATCCCGAACCGGTTGACGATCTGAGTGGCGTAGCTTCCGGCAAAGGTCCCCAGAACCGAATTCGATGCGTCGAGCAGGACCTGAACAGACGTGGACATGCCGCTCAACAGCGACTCCTGGAAGCGTGGCGGGATATCGAGAAGGATCATTGCATCGCCCTGGTCCAACAGGCGAATGCCTTCCCGGCTGCTTTGGATCTCTCCCTCCATTTTGAAGTAAGGCGCGCAAAATCGTCTGACCAGCTCTCTCGACGCCAGGCTCCTGTCGTCGTCGTGCACCAGCGTTCCTGCGTTAATCAGTTCCAGCTTGACTCCGCCACCAGCCAGGTAAATGTCGAGCGTAAATGCGTAAATCATGAAAAGGATGAGCGCCCCATCGCGAAAGAATTGCAGGAATTCCTTGACGGTCATTACCCGCAGACGTCTTAGCCAGAGGGCGATCCTGCGGTTGAGGGCGGTTTCGCCGTCATTTTCCGGAGCGGAGCAGCGATCCGGCATGAGCTGTTTGGCAAAAATTCCTCTCACGACCGCGGCCTCTTGCTGAACATGAAGTAGCCGATTGCGTAGAGCGTCGCGGCATAGGCCGCAAGCACCAACACGTCGGTATAGAGCATCGTGATGCCGAATCCCTTGAGGAAACAGCCCGTCACGATGTTGGTGTAATACATGGCCGGGAGCATGTGGGCCACGATCCTCGCCCCTTTTCCCAGAGCAAAGACGGGCACGAAGACCCCTGAGTAGAATGCCGAAGGCGCCACGGCGCAGATGAACGTAATCAGGGTTGAGGCCACCTGGGTCCTGACCAGCACGGACACGAGCAGTCCCACGCCCGTCGTGCAGATAACGAAAAGGACAGAGGCTGCAAAGAAAAATAGAGGGTCTCCCTTGAACGGAGCGCCGAACACGATGGTTGCGAGCAGCCACAACACCAGCACGTTGAAAACCGACACCCCGACGTAGGGCGAGAGTTTTCCGAGCAGGTACTCGCCCTTGGTGATGGTCGATGAATAGATGTTGTAAATCGCCCCCGTCTCTTTTTCACGAACGACTCCCATGGACGTCATGAGGGGAGGGCAGATCATCAGGACTATCATTATGAGCCTGGGAGTCAGAGACCAGTCGCTCCTGATGCTTTGATTGTAAAGATATCGAACCTGAACGTCGATCGGGTCGAATATTTTGAGAGCGTAATTGCGGCCAATTCCTTTCGATCTGGCCAGGTAGTCGACAAGCAGCCGCGAGTTAAAGGACTCGTTTATGCCGGCAGCGTAGCCGATAGTCGTCTGAGCGCGATAAGGAAAAGTGCCGTCGATAAAGGTCTGCACCCCGACCGGACGGGCGGAAAGCAGCTTTTCCTGAAAATGCTCCGGAACGACAATTACGGAACGGACCGTGCCCCCCGCGAGCAGATCGAAGATGCGGTCCTCGTTTTCGAGACTGCCCTTGAATTTGAAGTACGGCGAATCGATGAAAGAATGCAGGTAGTCGCGGCTCATGGGAGTGCGGTCGTAATCCAGCACGGCGAAGGGATTATCCGTAACATCGAAAGAGAGGCCGTAGCCAAACGACAGAAGCAGCACCGGAGGTATGATGAAGGCCATCGAAAAGAAGAGGCGGTCCCGCACGATTTCGCGTCCTTCCCGGGATGCCACGGCATAGATGCGTCTCAGCTTCACTCCGATTACCTCCCGGCCTTTTCCAAAGCCAGCACGCGGTAGACGAACACGTCTTCCATGGTTACTGGCTGCTGCGCGATGCCCAGCAGGTTCACCCCGTTTGCCGCCAGGGTCCCGCGAATTAGGTGCTCGGTTTTCGGGCGATCCGGCGACAACAATCGTATTTGCCTTCCGTAAAGCGCCGCTCCTTCGATCCCGGCTTTTTTCAGGCAGTCCAGGGCCTGAAGAGGTGCGTCGGTGCTCACTTCCAAAAGCTGCCCTGCGTCAGCTTCGAGGCTCTCCTTCATTTCGAGGGGAGAAGAATCCGCGACGATTTTTCCCGCATGCATGAGCGCGAGGTGGTCGCAATGTTCGGCCTCACTCATGTAGTGCGTGGTAATCAGGATGGCCACCCGGTCGTGCCGTGAGAGCCGGAACAGGATATCCCAGAACCTCCGCCGCCCGACCGGGTCGACGCCCGAAGTCGGTTCGTCCAGGAAGAGAATCTGCGGCCGGTGCACCATGGCGCAGCCCAGAGCGAGCCTCTGCCGCACTCCCACGGGCAGGCGCCCGGTCTGATGGCCTTCATGGCCCGCCAGTCCGGCCGTCTCGACTATCCATTGCGTCCGCCTTGCGGTCTCTTTGCGGTCGAGTCCGTAAATCCCGGCATAGAGGCCGATGTTTTCAGCCACGGTAAGGTCTCCGTAAAGCGAGAAAACCTGCGACATGTACCCGATGCGTTCCTTAATGGCTCGGGACGAGTGGAGCATTCCGCGGCCGGCGACAAGGCCGGCCCCGCCCGTCGGAGGCAAAAGGCCGACAAGCATCTTTATGACCGTCGTCTTGCCGGCGCCGTTTGCTCCAAGAAGACCGAATATCTCTCCCTGAGCCACCCGAAAGCTCACCTCATCCACGGCGCGAAAGCCGTCGAAATCCCGCACCAGCTTCTCCGCTTCGATGGCAAATTCGGGTTCCCGGGTAGTGTGAAGGACGGGGCGGACGGTTGAATCCTGCTCCAAAGCCTCGGCCTGCGTGTCTTCCTTTAGCAGCTTTTTGTCGCGCAGCAGGGCGATGAAAACGTCTTCGAGCTCGGGCGTCACGGCAGTAAGGGTTGCCTCATCCAGGCCGCTTTCATCCAGGGCCGCCTTTACACGGCTTACCGACTCCTGCCGGCCGGCGCCTTTCACGATCACCCGTAGTTGCGGGCCGCGCGCTTCCACGTCGGAAAACTTCCCTCTCAGCCCAGACAGCGCTGCAGCCTGCCGCTTCGTTTCAACCAGCACAACGCTTCCGGGAACCGAAGTGGTAATTTCGCCCGGCGCCCCCTCGGCCACTATGCGCCCGGCGTAGAAAAGCGACAATCGATGAAAGCGGGTTGCTTCGTCCATGTACGCGGTGGAAACAAGGGCGGTGATCGCGCGCTCGCGCAGCATAAGCGAAAGGATGGCCCAGAAATCTCGTCGCGACACGGGATCGACCCCCGTGGTCGGCTCATCCAGGATCAGCAGACGCGGCTGGTGTATCAGAGCGCAAATCAGACCGAGCTTCTGTTTCATTCCCCCAGAAAGATTCTTCATGGGGCGGTCTCGAAACGGGGCGAGCCGGGTGGTCTCGAGCAGGCGGCGCTTGCTTTCCGCGGCTGCTTCATGTGGGAGGAGCCGCGAGCGCGAAAAGAAATCGATGTTCTCTTCCACTGAGAGTTCGGGATAGAGGTTCTGCCCGAGCCCCTGGGGCATGAAGCCCAGGCTGTCCTTTATCCGCTCGGCCGCCTTTTCGGAGTCTATGCGAATCCCGAATACGTCAACTGTCCCGGCATCGAAGGTAGTCACCCCGGCCACCGCCTTCATGAGGCTGCTTTTTCCGGCGCCGTCCGGTCCTATCAGCCCGTAAATCTCGCCCGCATGCACTTCGATATCCACGCCGCCGACCGCCTCCTGGTGGCCGTAACTTTTGAATAATCCGGCGACTTTTACAACGGGCCCGGATGGATGTCCCAACCCTTCCAAAGCATTCCCTACCACCTCGGAGCCGCCCATTGCACGCCTTCCTTCCAACGAATCACGGCATCGGCCGGCATACCGGGAGTCAGACAATGATCGGGATTCTCATCCAGGTAGAGCTTGACGGCATACACGAGTTTGGTCCGCTCGTCGTGCGTCTGCACTTCCTTCGGTGTAAACTCGGCTCGAGACGAGATCATCCGGGCGGTAGCAGGGAAGTCCCGGTCGGGAAAACAATCGGTCCGGATGCGTGCGGGAAGTCCCACACGCACCTTGCCGATCTCGACTTCGGGCACGAAGACCTTCAAATAGAGGCGATCAAGGTCGACAAGGTCCAGGAGAGGCGTTCCGGGGGACGCCATTTCTCCGACATCGGCTATGCGCGTCAAAACGACGCCGTCCGATGGGGCTTTGATGATCAGGTCCGCAAGGATGCTCTCGGCTTCGGCAAGGGCGGCCTCAAACTGTTCGAGTTGAGCGCGGGTTGCCTTCAGCTCGCCTTCCTTGACACTGATCCTTTGCCATCCCAGCTTAACCTGAGCCGATTGTCTCCTGGCCCTGATTACGGCGTTGCGCGACGCGGTGAGATCGTTGCGAGAGGTCGTAAGAGCCAGCGCCGCCCGCTCTTCTCCCTGGCGGGATGCAGCCCCCTGGGATGCAAGCTGCTGAAAGCGCAGGGCGTCCCTTTGGGCCTGCTGTTCGGTGGCTTCCGCTTTTGCGTACATCGCCGTCGAGTGCTCAACTTCCGCTTCGGCTGCGTCAATGGCCAGCGGGACATCTTTGCGCATAACCTCAAGATCGATTTCGAGAGCTTCCACCTTGGCCCGCAGCGTCGCCACCGCTTTCTCGGCCTGAGTCACCCTGATGCGAGCCTGAGTATCGTCCAGTAAGACCATAGTCTGGCCTGCTTTTACCACGTCGCCTTCCTGCGTCAGCATCGATTGAATGCGGCCGGAAAATTTGCTCGCAACGGTAATATGGTCGCCTTCGATGCGCCCGTTGGCTTGAATCAGTCCCTCCGGAAGCGTCGCCTGGCGGAACAGGTAATTGTAGCCAAAATAGACGCCTGCGAAGAGGGTAACCACCAATACGACGGGGATGGGGCCTTTTAGGGGTGCTCGCATGGGGAATACTCCTCGCTTCCCGGTTCAAAATCCGTTGCCGGCTGTGTCGTCATCAATCCATACAAAGCAAGGTCGAGTGCGTCCTGAAGCATGCTATGAAGCGGCACCGGCCCCAGTATCTCATCGCGGTACAGGCCGCCCTGTTCGTAATGCATCATTATACCGTTAACCGCAGACCAAAGAACGATGGCATAGGTCCACGGATTGACCTTTCTGAAAATGCCGCTTTCTATGCCCTTCTCGATGACGTCGCTTACAACCTGCATGCAGGCGATGCCCTGGTCGGCGCATTGCTTCAGCAATTCATCCGGCACCCGGTCTCCAGTGTCGGGCTGACTGCTAAGGAACATGATTCTGAAGTATTTGCGGTTATTCTCGTAGAAGTTGAGGTAGCTCCTCAACAACTCTCCCAGGAGCTTGTCCGCCGGAAGAGACACGTTTGCAATCTTGGCAAGCTCTTTGCGAAGAAGCGAGGTTCCTTCGAGAATAATCGATACGTAGAGGTCTTCCTTGCTCTTGAAGTATAGGTAGAGCGTTCCTTTGGCGAGACTGCAGGAATCGGCGATCTCTTCCATGGTGGCGGCCATAAAGCCTTTGAGACAAAAGGCCTCTTTGGCTGCGGCAAGGATGGATTTTCTTCGCTCAAGCTGTTCTTTCTTTTTGCGCACCGCCGTTTTTTTCTGACTGATGCTCATTTAATGACCTCCAGTCAGTCGTAAATTATAGGATCGTCTGCCCTCCGGTCAAGCAGGAAAAAACAAGCAGGAAAAAACTTGCGGCGCGGAAATAATCCTGTAAGATGCAGAAAATTCGCCTATTGAAGCTCACGTGTTTCTTGGACTAGAACGAAAACCTTGTAGCTTATTAAACTGAAGAGAGCAAAAAGGAGGAGAAACATGAAGAGTATTATCCGGCTTAAGGTGATCCGGCTGTTATTTGCCGCCTCGATTGCCTTTGTAACGGCAAATGGTGCGATGCTGGCTCTTGCCGGCCATGTAACCCATGAAGGTGAGGCTACATGCTTTACCCAGTCACCATCGGAGGCGTCTCAGCAGATTGACTTTGCAAATGCAAAGGCGAAACCCCTGCCGGCGGCTGCGCCGGCAATCGGACCCTTAGAGGGGGGGATTTCCGCGGAAAATTCGGGAGAGCCCGGGTCGGAGCCGGGCTCGGTCGGCACCGGCAAAATGATTGCAACTCCACCCGGCGAGGCGCCGCAGACCGGCTCAGAGGCGGAGACATCGGCGGATAGCGGGGGAGCCGTCCCGCAGGAGTACGGCACCGCAAACATTCCCTATACCACTTCGCGGGTGGACCTTACCTCGGCAAATAACGAATCCAAGTCATACCCCTACAGGGCTGCGGGTAAGCTCTATTTCAACGAGCCGGGCGGGTCGTATGTTTGTTCGGCTTCACTCATAAAGCGCGGCATAGTTGTAACGGCCGGGCATTGTGTGGCTAATTTCGGCAAGAGCACATTCTACAGCGGCTGGCAATTCCGCCCGGGAATGTCCAACGGAGCATCCGGTACGATCATTCCTTATGGGACGTGGAGCGTGAGTAAAGCCTGGGTCCTGACTTCCTATTATAATGGGACGGATTCATGCAGCCAGTCCGGCGTCGTTTGCAAGGACGACGTCGCAGTATTGGCCCTAACACCCCAGAGCGGCGCACTGCCGGGTACGTCCGCCGGCTGGTTGGGATACGGATGGAACGGCTGGGGATTTACTCCCGGCAATACCGTTCAGATCACCCAGCTAGGCTATCCCGTATCGGCTGACAGTGGGCTGATGATGCAGCGAACCGATTCTCAGGGGTTCGTGAGCAGCAGCAATTCCAACTGCACGGTATGGGGGTCAAGACAGACAGGCGGGTCGAGCGGCGGTCCCGAGGTTGCAAACTTTGGCGTGGCGGCTGAGTTGAGCGGTACAGCTTATGGGACGTATTCCAACTATAACTATGTGATTGGAGTTACCAGTTGGGGGTCTACGACCGATACGGTCAAGCAGGAGGGGGCCAGCTCCTTCACATCCGGCAATGTCCAATATCTGGTCAATCAGGCTTGTGCGGCCTACCCTGCAAACTGTAAGTAACGATCTCGAAAGCCTGAACGCTAATGGCCATGAGTACTCCGGCGGGATGCCGAAAAGGCGCCCGCCGGTGAAAAAAAAGGCCTCAAACGCTGTGGAATGAACCGTCATGGTGGCGGCTGCGTCGACGCGGACTGAGACCGCGCTTGAAATTGTTGATGCGGGACTACGGGAGGTGCACTTGTGAGCAGGCGATTGCAAGGGAAAGTCGCGGTGATCACCGGCGGCACCAGCGGCATCGGCGCGGCCACGGCGGAAGTGTTTGCCGGCGAAGGCGCCAAGGTGTTGATCGCAGGCCGTTCGGAGAAAAAAGGCGCCAAATTGGCTGCAAGGCTCGGAAGAGACGTTATCTATCAACGTGCGGACGTCACCAGGGAAGATGATATCAAATGCCTGGTCGAAACCGCGGTAGAGCGTTTCGGCCGCCTGGATTGCATGTTCAACAATGCCGGCGGCCCGGACCGAGGCGCCTTGGACACGGTCACTATGGACGATTTCATCTATAGCTCGACCTTACTGCTCGGCAGTGTGGCTCTAGGAATAAGGTACGCCGCAGCCGTAATGAAACCTCAAAGATCCGGCTGCATAATCAACAATTCAAGTATCGCCGGCATTCGCACGGGACAAGGCGGATATCTCTACAGCGCACTGAAGGCCGGCGTCATTCACCTCACAAAACTTGCCGGCGTGGAGCTTGGTCCCTATAATATCCGAGTCAATTCCATTGCGCCGGGAGCCATCGCCACGCCCATATTCTGGGGCGGCTCCGAGGCCGCGAACGCCCTGGATGAAGAGACTAACAAGAGGAAAATGGAAAAACTGGTTCGCAATCTGGCCAACGCCGCCCCGCTTCCAAGAGCCGGGCTGGATAAAGACATAGCTCATGCGGCGCTGTTTCTCGCCAGCGACGAAGGCAGTTTTATGAATTGCCACGACTTGGTGGTCGACGGCGGGCGAACTTCGTTCTTCTTTGAGAAAAATACCCAAACCGGCCGTACGGACCGGTCGTCGGACAAAACGTGACGACGGATCGGGTAAAACGATATTGCATGGTCGTCCCCGAAGAGATATATGTTACGGCATGAATCGGAAATCCGCACTCATACTTCTCTTTTGTTTTTTGCTTTCCCTGCTCGGCTGTGCTTTCCATCACCATGAAGACGGCGACGGCCATGACGATTGTTCGATCTGTTCCTGCATCTTTCATCATTCGAACCTGGCGGTTCAGAAGTCCCCTCAGGTTTCACAACCTGATTCGGATATTTTCCGCGGATTTTCGCAACATGCGATAAACGTCTCCTCTTTTTGTCATTCTCCGTATTCAAATCGAGCGCCTCCCACCATGTAACGGACGGCTTTCCCCGGTTTTTACGGCCGCCCCCGCTGAGTTTCTCAGAGCGGAAAAGCAGGCGGCATTCGATCAGAACGACCCCATCGCGTGGAGGAGATGCACCGCCATGAGGACTGCCTTTGCACTCATTGTTCTATTGGTGTTTTCATCCTGTGCGTTTGCCCAGACCACGGAAGAGAGACTTGAGAAACTGGAAAAAGCTTTGCAGGACCAGGAGAAAACGATCCAGGAGTTAAAGGCTCTCCAGAAGACCGTGAAAAAACAGGAGCAAACGATTGAAGATCAGCGAAAACTGATTGAAAAGTTAACGGCTAAAGAGAAGGAAGCCAAGCCTCCGGCTGCGTCTGCTGCCGCGGAGACGCCTCAAACTGCTGCAGCCGAGGTGCAGCAGCAGGTAGAGGAACTGAAGGAACAGGTAAGCTCGGTGGCCGAAGCTCAGAAAAAGCAGGTCTTGAGCGTTTTCAATCCCGCCATTGGACTCGTGGGTGAGACGATCTTCGCATACCGCAGCCTGGACTCGAAAGCCACGGGCAGCGACCGGCCCGGAGGGTTCGACGCCAACCAGCGTTCGGTGGAATTAAATCTGGCGGCGTCGGTCGATCCATTTACAAAGGGCTACGCGGTGATCAATGCATCCGCGGACCCGATTACGGGCGCTGCCATAGCGGACGTAGAGGAGGCGGCAATCCTCACGACCGCCTTACCTTACAACCTGACGCTTCAGGCAGGACGGTTTTTCGGGGAATTCGGCCGTCTGGCCTACATCCACGATCATGAATTGCCGTTCGTAAACCGCCCTCTGGTGCTGGATCAGTACATTGGCGGCGAATCCAGGACGGACGGCGCGCAGCTCAACTGGCTTGTGCCTATAGAGCACTATGTGAGCCTGACCGCAGGCGTTGGCGATAATTTCGGTGACGTCCCGGTCGA
>Ga0326728_10003962_pt1 | contig 44666 bp, 38 predicted proteins | sample MB3enrmetagenome_FD_207602 | JGI IMG/M metagenome (GOLD analysis project Ga0326728, IMG submission 207602) | Lab enriched peat soil microbial communities from McLean, Ithaca, NY, United States - MB31MN | ecosystem: Environmental > Terrestrial > Soil > Wetlands > Peat | place: USA: New York...
ACCCATGTCCAGCTTCTGCAATACCGCAAGCTGCGACCGCATCATCTACGGCGTCATCTCGCACCTGAACAGTTCCTGGGAAAGAAAACCCTTCTTCGAATTTACACAAAATGCTTGACGGTATTCCTATTAAATAATGATTGACATATGATAAATAATGTGCTCTGGTGTTTTGGTTATGTTGCAGGGACGCTGCTCCTGTGCCAATTCGGAACGCCCCAGACCCTCACCCGCTCCGAAAAAGCCGCTAAGTCCAATTATTCCCGTACATCCAGGAAATTCTCCCGTAAGTCCAATCATTCCCGTACATACGCAAAAACAGGGGGGTGGGGGCCTAAAAAAGTTGTCAGCGACCAGTGGCCAGCGATCAGGAAGCAAGAAGAAAGCAGCTCTCTCTCCCGACTTCTCTGACTCGCCACTCGCCACTCGTTTACCCAGAGCGATTCTTGCGAAGGGTCACTCGCTTGCCCGCCGCAGCTTCAGCGGAGGAGGGCCACTAATTCCGATCATTCCCGCACCATTGGCAACTGCTGCCCTACGAGTCGTGCCCGCTTCAATAGTTACCACTACATTACGTGCCTATGTCGGCGTGCCGACAATTTGGAGTGCGGCGGCTCACCACCGCTTTTCTAGAAGCAGCGACCCAAGAGCACAGGCAAGAATGCCTGTGCCACCAAACCCAGGAGAAACCCAAGACCCACCCTCACAAAACGAGGATGGGGCACCCGGCCGAAGCATTGTATGTTGAGGCGGCGAGATATAGAGTGGTGGCAAGATCGGAAGTCCAATCGGAAGTCAAACCAGAAATTGGGGCTTTATTGATACGGAGGACATAATGTCACCACGTACGATATTTCTAAGCAAGTTGCTTGGGCTGTACTGCGTTGTCGTCGGGCTGGCTATGCTCGTGCACAGCCATGCGACGATCGAGACGGTGAAGGTGTTGGTGCAATCTGCGCCGGCGCTGTACATAGCCGGTATCCTCGCGCTGGCCATGGGCCTGGCGATGATTCTGGGCCACAATGTGTGGAAAGGCGGCGTACTGCCAGTAGTCGTCACGGTCATCGGTTGGCTAGCGCTGATCAAAGGCGTGCTGATTCTGTTCCTGCCGGTAGGGTGGGCAGCGGCATGTTACCTCGGCTGTGGTCACCCGTTACAGTTTTTGTATGTGAAAGCCGCGATCACACTGATCCTCGGCGCCTACCTGACCTATGCCGGGTTCACGTCAAAATCGAGTTAGGCGGAAAGGATATCAGCGACCGGCGACCAGCGACCGGGACGCGAGGAGAAAAGCAAACCCAAGAGCACAGGCAAGAGTGCCTGTGCCACCAAAGGCAAGAGCAAACCCAAGAGCACGGGCCCTTCGAGGTTCCCCTCGCAGATCGGGGCAAGCAGGCTAAACCCTTTGAGGCTCCTCTCGCAGATCGGGGCAAGCAGGGCAAGCAAGAGTGCCTGGGCCACCAGACCCAGGAGAAACCCAAGACCCACCCTTCGCATAAACCGCGAAGGATGGGGCACCCGGTCGGTTGAAATCACCGGATGAAGAGAGAGTTTTTGGGGAGATTTAATTTGTCGGAGCTGAAGCTCCGACCCCCTAAAGAGAGAGACGACAAATAAACACCCAGGCTTTGGAATTACGGCTCGTCCGACGCATCAGCGGGCGGGATGTGGGACCAACCGGCGGGTGTGCGCTGGAATTGCGCGGTCTCGGAGAGCAGGAAGGAACCCCGCTCGCGATGCCAAGCGAGGCATTGGATGGAAACGCATGGGCCATCCACTTGAATGAGGTTGAATGAGTTCAGTTCGCCGCGAGTGCGCGTTGAGGTGGCAGTCCCAGCGTGGATGACGAGCGCGGGGTAGCTTGGAATATCGTCACGCGGCGCGCTTTCGCCGCTGTGGCTGGTATGCAAATGGCCGGAGAGAATTAGATCCACACGGCAGCACGCAAAGCCGGCCAGGGCCATGTCCGCGCGTCCGACCAAACCGTGAAGCTCGTGGGATTCGGGCAAATCGAAGGGATGATGAGAGACGACGACGCGCGTGCGATTTCCGCCGCAGCACTCCAACCGCGCGCAACTCTGGGCGACCTGCTGGCGGTTAATGCGGCCACCCGTAAAGGTGAGCGAGCGGGCGGTATTGACACCCACGACCGCGATTTCCTCATCGCAGTAGAAGGGCTCGAGGTCCTGGCTGATGTAGCGCTGGTAATTGCGAAGGGGTCTGAGGGCGCGGGCGAGAACGTTGTACAAAGGCACGTCGTGGTTGCCCGGTACGACAATTTGCGGGGAAGGGAGCGCGTCCAGAAACCGGCGGGCTTCCTGAAACTCGCGCGCTTTCGCGCGCTGGGTAAGATCGCCGGAAACGACGACGATGTCAGGCCTGGCTTGGGTGACGGCGGCAATCAAGGCCTGCACCGTGGCGCGCTCGATGCGGCCGAAATGCGGATCCGATAGATGAGCGAGGGTGCGCATTTTACTTCGAGTGAATCAGGTGCGGCCCGCGGGACGTTTTTACGGGCACGATGACGCGCAGAGCGCCGGGATGGGTGAGGTAATGCAACGGAGTATTCACTTGAATTACTTCGCCGTCCGTGGAAACGTTGGCCAGGGGCCTCCGCGTATCGATGGAGACTTGGTCTGTAATCAGAACATCGAAATCGCGGGCGTCGTGTAAGCGCCCAACAAGCGCCAGAAAGGCAAATCGCACCAGGTCGCCACGGCGAACGCCATTGGTTACAAAGAGGCAGAGCTCGCCCGCATCGAGCCTTCTGCGCCTGCCGATATTCAATCCTTCCATTTCATATTTATTATTGCCGACGAAGACCAAGGGGGTCTCGCACGAAAGTTGCTTTCCATTCACGCGCAGGTCAACGCGCAGAAACGAGTAGTGCTTTAGAACCGAAAAGAGGGCTTGGACGAAAGCTACCCACTTCTTGCGGCCGGTCCTGTTCTGCTGCTCCTCGCGCAGGCGCACGATGTGCGGATAGATGCCCAGGCTGGAATTGTTGATGAAAAAGCGGCCGTTGACTTCACCGACATCCACGGGCACGGCGCGGCCGGTGATGAGATTGCGGGCCGCGTCTTCGAGATCCTGGGGGATTTGCATATCCTTAGAGAAATGATTCAAAGTGCCGAGCGGAAGAACGCCAAGCGTAATGGAAGTTCCCATGAGCTCGTTGGCCACGGCATTTACGGTGCCGTCCCCGCCGCCGGCCACGATGATTTGGCTATTTTCTTTCACGGCGCGGCGAGCCAGCTCGGGGATTTCAGCGCCGCTGGACGCCAAGTGGATGCGCGCCGGCGTGCCAGCTTCAGCAAATATTCGGGAGAGCTTTTCGCAGAGTTCCGGGCCCGGGTGGCAACCCGAAGAGCGATTGAGGATGCAGCTTAAACCGGAAGACGCCACGTCGTTTCACTGTTTTCAGATCGCGGAACTCTATCTCTGCACGATGCGTTCGAGCACTAGAATCAGCAGCAGCGAAGAAAAGTCTAACATACATGGCATTCATCGAGCGGAGGCGCCCGAGCCACATATTCACTCAATAGCAGGGAGGGTGGATTAACATGAGCGGCCCGCCCCGCAACCCCATCCGGGCGCAAACAACGCGCCCCAGTCCCTTCGCATTTGCTCAGGGTAAGAAGGCGGCCCGTTTGCAATTTTCACATAATCAGGACAGTTCATTTTTGGCCATGAGGGACACAATCGCACCTGCTCCAAAGCTGGTCTTACAACCAGTTGTGTGAGAGAACTGCGGCTCCTACTCTTACGCTGGAGATAAAAATCTCGAGCGGCGATCGCCAGGCCCCCTCCCCCCTCCCCTCGCTCACCCCTCGCTCCAGAAAAGACTACTAAGGATTGCCTGTCCATGAACAAAACGCTACTGGTGTGCCTATTGGTCGGATTGAGTCTTGCAGGTTTCGCGTTGTTCCCGATGCCGGTGCACGCCGAGGTCGGAATCGCTCCTACTTCATTGAGTTTCGGATCGGTCAGCGTAAACACGCAAAGCGCGGCTGCCACCGTTGCGGTGACAAACGACGGGCGGCATAGCGTTTCGATCACGGGCGTGTCGAGCAGCCTTTCGGAGTTTATTGTCACCGGCCCGGCACTGCCCATCACACTGAGTGCTCATGCGAGCGCATCCTTTCAGGTGGTGTTCGAGCCGAACGCCGCGCAGAGCTTCAGCGGCAGCATCTTTGTCAGCATCGTCCATCACGATGGCGAGACATCAACGAGTTCCATCGCCGTGACGGGAACAGGTACTTCGCCGGCTCCTGCGCAAACGTATCTGCTCTCGGCCAGCGCGAGCAGCCTGAGCTTCGGCAATGCGCTGGTGGGGAGTAGCGCTTCGCAAACGATGACGGTGATGAATAGCGGAACAGGCAGCGTCACCATTTCGCAGGCCTCCATCAGTGGCGCGGGGTTCACCTTCAGCGGGTGTTCCGGAGCCATGACCCTTGCGGCGGGGCAGAGCTTAACCCTTACTGTCAGCTTTGCACCGGCCACGGCAGGAAGCGCGACGGGAAGCCTCAGCGTCGTGAGCAGCGCTACGAATTCGCCGACAACGATCGCGCTGGGCGGCACCGGCATACAACCGCAAATCTCCGTGAGCCCTGCGAGCGCCAGCTTTGGCAACGTGATGGTGGGTGCGAGCAACAGCCAGGCGCTCACGATCAAAAATACCGGGACGGCGAACCTCAGCGTCACGCAGGAAATGCTGGCCGGGACAGGCTTCAGCCTGACTGGCCTGACATTGCCGTTGACTGTGGCACCCGGAGGTTCCTCAAGCTTCACCGTTGGGTTCACGCCCGCGTCCGCGAGCAGTTTTGCCGGCAGCGTGACGCTGGTGAATAACTCGCCCAGCTCACCGGTGGTGGTTGCGCTGGCAGGCACGGGAGTAGCGCAAGCCTTGCAACTGACGGCGAGCCCGGTGTCGTTGAGTTTCGGAAGCATTGCCACGGGAACAAGCACAACGCAGAGCGTGACGGTGACCAACACGGGCAACTCAAGCGTGACGGTTTCGCAGATCAGCGAAAGCGGCACGGGATTCAGCGCCGCGGGATTTACGGTACCGCTCACACTGGCCGCGGGGCAATCCACGACGTTCAGCGTAACGTTTGACCCAGCCACGACGGGCAGCCTTTCGGGCAGCGTCACCATCACCAGCACTGCGAGCAATTCGCCGGCAACCATTGCGCTGAGCGGCACGGGCGTGCAGGCACAAATCTCCGTGATTCCCGCCAGCGTGAGCTATGGCAACGTCACTGTGGGAGTGACCGACACGCAGTCCTTCACCATACGAAATGCGGGGACGGCGAACCTCAGCGTTACCCAGGCCGTGATGGCCGGGACCGGCTTCACCTTGAGCGGTCTGACCGTGCCGCTGAGTGTTGTACCCGGAGGTTCCTCTACGTTTACCGTGGGGTTCACGCCTGGGTCGGCCAGCAGTTTTACCGGCAGCCTCACGCTGGTGAGTAACACGACCAATTCACCGCTGGTTGTTGCTCTGGCGGGCACGGGCATTGCGCCCATTCTCCAACTCACGGTTGCTCCGGTTTCGCTCAGTTTCGGAAGCATCACTACGGGGACAAGCACAACGCAGAGCGTGACGGTGACCAACAGCGGTAACGCCAGCGTGACTCTTACGCAGATCAGTGAAAGCGGAGCGGGATTCAGCGTCTCCGGCTGCACACTGCCTCTCACTCTTGCCGCCGGGCAATCCACTTCGTTCAGCGTGACGTTTGACCCGGCCACCGCCAACAGCCTATCAGGCAGCGTCACGGTTACCAGCAATGCGGCCAATTCTCCGGAGGTCATATCGCTTACAGGAACTGGCACCGCAGCGGTTAGCTACTCGGTGAGTTTGAGTTGGACGCCGAGTTCTTCGTCGTACTCGGGCTTCAATGTTTACCGTGGAGCGCAGTCCGGCGGGCCGTACAGCAAGATAAACTCCAGCTTGATTGCCACGCCATCGTACACGGACAGCAGCGTCACAGCAGGAGATACCTACTATTACGTCGCGACCGAGGTGGACACCAGCGGGGTGGAGAGCCAGTACTCCAGCCAAGCCAGCGCGATTATTCCGTAAACCTGGAATCCAAAGTCGAAGAGGGATTTCATCGCACAAGAAACGTGCGATGGGGACAGAGTGGCTCACTTCGCGGACTCCGTTCGATGTGACGGGGCATACGTTTTGGGCGAAAGGGGTCCAGCGTGCTGGACCCCTACCAAGAGCACAGGCAAACCCAAGAGCACAGGCAGGAGTGCCTGTGCCACCATGACGGCAAGATCGCTGCGAGGCGAGCTTAGTTTTGGCCGGCGCTATTTGGTTGGCGCGCTGGCTGCGGAACGCACCGCCGGCCAATTGTAGACAGGATACTTCGGACGCTTGATGGGCGGAACCGGGTGATCCTTCAGATTCTGCAGCGCGACGGCGACGGCCCGCTCGAGTTGCGGATCGTGGCCCTGACGCCAGGCGGCGGGGTTGAACTCGACCTCGATGTCCGGCGAAATGCCGCGATTCTCCACGTCAAATTCGCCGGTGTCGGGATTGAAGAGGCCCCAGCGCGGCGCAGTGATCCCGCCGCCATCGATCAGCGAGGGATAACCGCCAATGCCGATCAAGCCGCCCCAGGTGCGCGTGCCGATGAGCGGGCCAGTGCCGAGGCGCTTGAACATCCAGGGCAAAGCATCGCCGCCGGAACCCGCGTATTCATTGATGAGCATGACCTTGGGACCATAGACGGTTTGCGGAATGAAGTTGTCCTTGCCTTCGCGAGTCATGGCCGCGGCCAGCAGCGGGCGCTTCAGCCAATCCACGATGTAGTCGGCAATCCAACCGCCGCCGTTGAAGCGCTCGTCAATCACTGCGCCTTGCTTATCCCACTGCGCGAAGTAATAGCGATTGAAATTGGTGTAGCCGTTCACGGAGGTGTCCGGCAGATAGACGTAGGCGAGGCGGCCGTTGCTGAGCTGGTCGACTTTGCGGCGGTTCTCGTCCATCCAGGCGCGCAAGCGGAGCGCGCGTTCGCTGGGAATCGGAACAACCGTCACTGCGCGGGAATCCTTGCCGGTGGGATCGGGACCGACCTTCAACTGTATGGCCTTGCCCGCCGTTTCCTGGAAGAAGCTGAAGACTTCGTCGGTACCCAGGAGTTCGCGGCCATTCACCGCGAGGAGGTATTCGCCTTCGTGGACATTCACGCCGGGTTCGGTCAACGGAGCGTGCAGGCCGGGATTCCAGTTTTCGCCGTGATAGATATGCGCGAAGCGATAGCGGCCGTTCTCAATTTTGTAATCGGCGCCAAGTAGGCCGCCGCTGACGTGTTTCACTTCCGGGCGGTCGCCGCCGAAAATGTAGACGTGCTGCGCGGTGATTTCGCCAAGCATGTCCGCAAAGATGTAGTTGAGATCAACGCGGCTCATGACGTTGTCAACGTACGGCTGATATGCGGCCGCGAGGGCTTTCAGGTTGGCGCCGTGCATGTTGGGGTCGTAGAAGAAGTCGCGCTCAATGCGCAGGACTTCGCGGAACATTTGCTCCCACTCGGCGCGGGGATCAACTTCAATTTCCATAGAACCGAGATTCAAGGCGCCGCCGGGCTTGCCCGGTTCGCCGGGTTTGCCGAGCGCATCCACGGGCTTGATGAACCAGGCACCATGAGGACGCCCGCCTTCACCGCCACCAACACCGGAAGGATTCGGCTCGGGTAATTGTTCGTAAAGGGCCTTTTCCGCGTTTGCGGAAATGAAGAAGCCGCCAACATTGTCCAGCAGCTTGTCTGTCTTGCGGGTGCAGACATCGAATTTGTGAACGATCTGGCCGGGATTGCCGGAACCATCTTCGATTTGCGGCCCCTCCAGCAAATAGAGCACGTGCGTTTTTCCGGCGAGCATCCGGCCAAAATTCCGGACGGGGAATGGCAGGGAAAGGATGCGCTGATCGATGTTGTCGAAGTCGATTTTTACAGCAGGAGTTTCTTTAGACTTGTCCTCGTCTTTCTTGGCCTTGGCGTCTTTGTCCTTGTCGCTGTCTTTTCCGGCAGCTTCCTTGGACTGCTCCGCGGCTGATTCCCCTTCGGGCTTGCAATCCTCCAGATCGGCGATTGGTTTTTCCTTGTTAGCGGCATCGGTTTTGCCGGAGGAAGCGGCGGGAGTGGCGACCTTTTCCTCATCGCTCTGCGGAGCGAGAGGTGATTTCAAATCCTTGCGAAGCACAATCACATAGCCGGCGCGCGTCACCGGAACCTTGAATGCGCCCATGCTGCTGGCCAGGGCGGGACCGTCGTCGGTGCTGGCCATGAAGTAGAGATACCTGCCATTTTTGTCGAAGGCGACAAATGCCGCGTCGCTCATGCCGTCGGTCACCTGATGGGGCGTCTTATCCTCCAGCCCGTAAATGAAGGCCGCGCGCATTCCGCTGTTGAGCTGGCGCGTGTAGGCCACCCAGCGGCTGTCCGGCGACCACACGGGATTGAAGCCCGAGCCGGGGTCAGCATCGTAGGTGTTGGTGTCAATCAGGACGGGTGTGCCGCCGTCAACGTTGAGATACCAGAGGTTCAGCCGCTTGTCGCTGTAGACGATCTTTTTGCTGTCCGGCGACCAGGTGGGTGAATAGTAAAAGGTAGTTGGTGTGCTGAGACTGATTTTGCGGACTTCGCTCAAACCATCCTGCGAACGCAAGTGCAGGGCATATTCGCCGGATTCATCGGAGAAGTAGGCGATCCACTTTCCGTCGGGCGACCACGCGGGATCGCGGTCCGCGACCGCCGGGGAATTGGTGAGGTTACGGATGTCGCCGTGCTCGACGGGAACGGTAAGGATTTCGCCGTGGGCTTCAAACACGGCGCGCGCACCGGTAGGGGAAATGTTGGCGTTCTCGATCTGTTCGGCGGCCTTGACGAAATGACGGCGGACGGCAGGGAAATCTCCGGTCACTTGGATTTCAATGGCGTGCTGTTTGCCGCTGGCCGGATCGAAAAGATGGAGCGAGCCGAATTGTTCGTAGACGATGGCATCCGGGCCGGCCGAGGCGGACTTGATGTCTACGCCGTTGCTGGAAATGGCTTCGCTGACCTGCTTGGAAGAGGTGTCGTAAACATAGAGATTCACGGGGCCGTTGCGGTCAGAGAGGAAGTAGATGCGGTTGCCAATCCACATCGGAGTAGAGTCGTTGGAATCTTTGCGCGGGACTTTCTCGATGGTGGAATCAGCGAGGTTGGCGATCCAGATAGGTGAAGCGGTGCCACCGCGATAGTGCTTCAGCCCACGCTGGAAATCCCAATTCTCCCTGAAATTGCTGAAAGGCACATAGGCCGCATGGGAGCTGTCGGGAGAATAGGACAATTCTTCCGCCATCGGCAGGGGCACCTCTTCAGGGAGGCCGCCCTCGACGCCAACGGAAAAGATCCGGTTGAAGTAGGAATAGCTGTTGCGCCCGGAACGGAAGAGGACGCGCTTGCCATCGCGGGTCCAGCCGACGACCTGATCGGGGTAGGGGTGAGAGGTGAGGCGCTTGGGCACGCCCCCGGCAGCGGGAATCAAGTAGACATCCTGGTTGCCATCGTACTCGCCGGTGAAGGCGATGAGCGAGCCGTCGGGAGAGAAGTACGGATCGGATTCGATGCCGACGTCACTGGTCAAGCGACGCGCTTCGCCGCCATTGCGGTCCACAATCCACAGATCGCCGCCGTAACTGAAGGCGATCTGCGTGCGGCTGACGGTGGGCTTGCGCAGCAGCAAAGCGGTGGTACTCGTTTGTGCCTTTGCGAGAGAAACGCTCAGAAGGAACGCCAGAACCAACAACAAGCAAGCAAGGCAGCGCACAAAAAGGGGGTTTCTGCGGACGGACATATTTCCTCCATGGATGGAAAGCATTTTGCGCATTGGGTGGCCGGTAACTCAGGAGTCAGAAGTAACATCGTGCGATTGGCAGGTGAGAGTGTAGCACAGGAAAAGGCGGTGAAGGCTGAGGAAGAGTTAAAAGGGCACGAGTTCGATCCTATTACGCAGGAAAGTCAAAAACCCCAGGTGAAAAACCGTTACCTGGGGCACTCAACCCTTTACGACGTTGCGCCCGGGGCACCCGTCCTTCACCCTAAGCGATGAAGTTGAGGAGGGATCCCTCCACTGCGCGGCCCGACGCGCCAAAAAACGGCGCGAGGGGAAAATCGGGCCGCTCCGGTCGGGATGACAAATCTTGGGTAGGGTTATGACCACCCGGTGCCAAACGTCGTGCTTCCTGCGTTCCGTACCGTGCTATACTTGTATAGCGAAGATTCTATGCTGGCCATTCGCCTTCCACCAACCGTCGAAAAACGCCTGGAGAAGCTCGCGCGGCGCACCGGCCGGACCAAGACCTTCTACGTCCGGGAAGCCATCCTGCAGCACCTGGAAGATCTCGAGGACCTGTATCTGGCCGAAGGCGCGCTGGAACGAATCCGCAACGGCGAAGAGCGCACCATCCCCTTGAAAGATGCCGTGAGACGTCATGGCCTACAGCGTTGAGCTGGCCGAGGGGGTCGATCGGGAACTCGACAAACTCGACGCCCAGCACCGCAAGCGCATCTTGAACTTCCTCAATGAACGGGTAGCCAAGTTGGACGATCCGCGCAGCATCGGGCAGGCTCTGCGCGGCTCGCGGCTCGGAGAGTTCTGGAAATACCGCGTGGGCGATTACCGGCTGATCTGCAGGATCGAGGATGATCGCCTGCTCGTTCTCGTCCTTCGTCTTGGACATCGAAGAGAAATCTACCGTTAGGACAAATCACCAGGTAGGACAGGCCAAACGCTGGGGTAGTGGTCGACTTCGGATTGCAAGGCTACAGGATTTTTTTGCCGAGGGCGGAGAGGACGAGCTCGACGCCTAGGAGCGCGGTGCGGTTGTGCTCGTCGATGATGGGATTGATCTCGACGATTTCCATGGAGACCATGGCTTCGCTGTCCGCGATCATTTCCATGGCGAGGTGGGCTTCACGGTAGGTGACGCCACCGCGCACGGGCGTGCCAACGCCGGGCGCATCGCTGGGATCGAGGAAGTCCATATCCAGGCTGACGCTGACGCCTGCGGTATCGTCCATGGCGAATTTGAGGGCGTCGGCCATCACCTCGCGCATGCCGCGTTCGTCGATGTCGCGCATGGTGAAGGTTCTCACGCCCAGCTTCTTGATGAACTTCTTCTCGTGGGAATCCAAATCGCGCACGCCCACCAGCACTACATTTTGCGGCTCGATTTTCGGCTTGTAGCCAAAGAGGTCCTGGAGTTCGGGAACGCCATAGCCGAGGATTCCGGCGAGAGGCATGCCGTGGACGTTGCCCGAGGGCGAAGATTCGGGGGTGTTCATGTCGCTGTGGGCGTCCAGCCAGATGCAGCCGATCTGTTTTTTTTCCTTGCGGAAATGCGCGGCGACTCCGCTGGTGGATCCCGCGGCGATGGAATGATCGCCGCCGAGGACCAGCGGCATGTAGCCTTCTTCAAGTGATTTCTGCACGGTGTGGCCTAGGGTCTTGCAGGCATCGGCGATCTCGTCGACATACTTGCTGCGTTTTTCACCGACGGGCATTTCCTCGGGCTGCTTCACGATGATGTTGCCGATGTCCTCGACGTGGTGGCCGAGATGCTTAATGCGGGATTGCAGGCCGGCAACGCGGAGGGCGGAGGGGCCCATATCCACGCCGCGGCGGCTGGCGCCGAGGTCCATGGGAACGCCAATGATACGAATCTTTTGAGGCATGGGATTGCTCCGTGAATCGTGAATCGTGCTCCGTGACTCGTGCACCGTGGTTCGTGACCCCCGGTGGAGAGTCATCTTCCAAATTGCAGAAAAATGCCAGAACGCCTTTCTTCAGGGGCGCTTCGCGCCCTGGGCTGAAGCCCAGGGTCTACCGAGCCCATTGTTAGCAAGAACCCTACGCCGGGGCTGAAGCCCCGGCCTCCTACAGAAAAGAGTTCTTCTGCAAGCTGTTAGGGCATTTCCTCAGGGGCTTCAACCAGAAATCGGCTGACCCACCCTGCGGCGGGCTAAAAGCCCATTGAAAGCCAAGCAGTTGATGTCGGAGCCCTTCGAAGCTCAGCGTAAACTGAAGCTCCGACCTCCTGACTCACTCGGGGTCGAGGTACCGAAGAACCGGAGCGGCCTAGCAACTGGCCGACATTCATTAAGGATATACCCGGTAAATCATCCGGGGGAAGGGGATGACTTCGCGGATATGCTCGGTGCCGGTGATCCAGGCGACGGTGCGCTCGAGACCGAGGCCGAAACCGGCGTGAGGGACGCTACCATAGCGGCGGAGATCGAGGTACCACTGGAAAGATTTTTCCGGTAAGTTGTTTTCTTTCAGTCGTTTAAGGAGGAGATCGTAATCGTGGATGCGCTGGCTGCCACCGATGATTTCGCCATAGCCTTCGGGAGCAAGCATGTCAAAGGAAAGAGCCAAGTCGGGACGCTGGGCGTCCGGCTGCATGTAAAAGGCTTTGATGGACGCCGGGTAGTGGTGGACCATGACGGGGCGGTCGTAGGCGCTGGAGATGATGGTTTCTTCGTCGCCGCCGAAGTCGTCGCCGAATTTGGCGGGATTGCCATGCTTCTGGAGAACAGCGACGGCATCTTCGTAGGTGATGCGAGGGAAGGGCGGCTTGATGTTCTCGAGCTTCTTGATGTCGCGCTTGAGAGTTTCGAGTTCGCGGGATTTGTTTTTGACGACGCTTTGCACCATGGCGCTGACGAGACCCTCGCCGAGGTCCATCATGTCGGGCAATTCGGCGTAGGCGGCTTCGGGCTCGAGCATCCAGAATTCCGTGAGATGACGGCGGGTCTTGGACTTTTCGGCGCGGAAGGTGGGGCCAAAGGTGTAGACCTTGCCGAGAGCCATGGCGAGAGCTTCGGCATAGAGTTGGCCGCTCTGCGTGAGATAGGCCTTCTGTTCGTCAATGTAGTTGACTTCAAAGAGCGTGCTGGTGCCTTCGCAAGCCGCGGGGGTGAACATTGGCGCGTCGGTGAGCGTGTAACCTTGCGAATCCATGAACTCGCGGGCGGCGCGGATGACTTCGGCGCGGACGCGAAGGATGGCGGCCTGGCGGGGCGTGCGAAGCCAGAGGTGGCGCTGATCGAGAAGGAAATCTACGCCGTGCTCCTTTAACTGAATGGGGAAGGGCGTGGACTCGGGAACTTTCTGGACGACCTGGATTTTGCTGACGCCCATTTCGTAGCCGCCGGGGGCGCGCTGCTCGGCGCGGATTTTGCCGGTGACGATGACGCTGGATTCCTGGGTGAGACCTTTGAGGGCCTCAAAGGCTTCGGGATTTTCCTTGAGCGAGCAGACGCCCTGGATGATGCCGGTGCCGTCGCGAAAGATGGGGAAGAGGAGCTTGCCAGATTCGCGGAGGTTGTAAAGCCAGCCGCGAATGGTGACTTCCTGGCCGTCGTATTGGCCCGCGTGTTCGATGGTGATGATGGTCATGGTGAGGCTCTCTGTTGTTAGCTCAAACAAATAGTCTAGCAGAGAAGGGGCGTGGGCAATCTTCAGGAAACAATCAGCGATTGGCCAGAGTTTTGATGCTTTTCAATCCCGGAAGCGCGCAGATCGCGGTGTGTCACTTCTTGGCGAAATGGCGGCGAACATCGGGCCAGAATTCCTCAAGTACGAAAGAAATAGTGTCGTAACCAACTTGCGTGCCCCAAACATTAAGTGAATTCCGCACGGTGCGCTCGCTGCTCGGGTGATAGCTGTAGGTGGAAACGCCAGCGGAAAGAGCGCTGCCGAAAATTTCGGAATAGTTGAACTGAGCTTTTCCCGAATCAGAGCGGGTAAAGAAGATACGGCTGACAGCGTAGCTGGTGCGGTGCCAAAAGCTTCCCCTGCCGAGCTGATAATAGCGAGGATCCTGCCGCAGAATCGAAGGGAGTATTGCCCCGGTGAAGAAGCTCTCGATGGTGCCGTCGGCGAAGGCCGCGCCATACCGCTTGGCGTAGCCTGCGGCGCCCTGACCGTAACCCGGCTCGCTATTTTCCGCCTGGCTGATGCCGGCGAGGAAACCGTAGCAGGGGTATTCGACGAGGTCGAAGGAGCTGCGGGCGACGACTTTGAATTTGGCGCCGACGCTGAGCGGAGGAAGGTTCGGCATGTTTTCGATGCTGAGAAAATTGGGGAGGGTCCAGAAGAGGCGGTCATTGGACGTTCCGGTGCGCTGTTCTTGAGTCATTGTGTCCGGCGCCTTCTGTTTTTCTTGCTGGCCAGCCTGGGATTGCGGTGACGATGGGGAGGGTTGCTGCCCCTGCGGTATGTCAGCCGCGTCTCCGCTGTTATAGGCACAGTTCCATTCTTCAGGGATTTTCCGGAGGGCCGCATCATCATCGGGCACAGCGCATCGCGTGCCCGACACGCTCTGGGCTGCGGGCTGCACCGGTTTTTCTTGCCCGTGGACTGCCGTCGCACAGGACAGCACCGCTCCGAGAAGTACCGCTGTTTTCATCCTCGTCTGCTCTCGGATCCGTCGTCTTTGCCTGCGCGTTCAATGGTGATGATGGTCATCTAAGCGTTCCGAAAGAAGATGGAGTTGATTGCAGCGAATGATGAATATGCTCGGATTAGGATGACAGCAAATCGGAGTTTGTGCAAAGAGGGTGAGACGACGGAGGACGAAACCAAGTCTGCCCACTTTCCCAGAGTCATTGGCCTGACTGTTTCAGTGTGGGTCTGAACAATCTTCCGCGAGATGGTCTAGGGATTTAGTGGCGGCGGAGAGTTGGTCGGAGAGGGAGGGGGCTTCAGGGCCGGTTTTTTCCTTGAGTTCGAGGGTGAGGGGGAGATCGGGGCCTGCGGTAGCAGATTTGAGCAGGGCGAGGGCGGCGGGCCAGGCGATGGTGCCTTCGTAGGGCGGGAGATGCTCGTCCTTTTCGCCGTGGTTGTCGTGGATATGGGCGCTGACGACGAGATCGCGGAGAGGCTCGAAGCCTTTCGCGATACGTGCGTCCTCCGGGCCTTCGGCCAAGTGGGCGTGGCCGATATCGAAATTGAAGCGCAAAGTAGTGAGGCGCGTTTCTTCCACAAAGGCGCGAAGATAGGCGGGATCGCCCATTTCGTTGGTGGTGTTTTCGAGGCAGATGGTGACGCCGGCGTTGTGCGCGTGCAGGGTAAGATGCTCGAGGGAGCTGAAGGCGGCGTCGCGTTTGCGCAGGTCGGCGGTTTCGCGGGAGCTGCCCATGTGCAGGACCATGCGGGGGAAAGGCAGATCGTCGGCGACGTCTAGAACGCGCTTCAGCTCATCCATGGCTTCGACGCGGCGGACGCGTTCCACTTCGCAGATGGAGAGCGGCGTGGCGCCTTCGCGATTGAGGCTGAGGTCGAGGTTTGTGGGGGCATGCAAGGAAGCGAGCTGCAGGCGGTGATCGGCGAGGGCTTGGGCGATGGCGCGAACTTCCTGCCTGGTGGCGTAGTCGAAGTGGCTGCGCGTGGCGAAGATTTCGACGGACTGAAATCTGGCGGAGGCGATTTGCGTAAGGATTTCCGGCGTGAGTTTCTTGGAGACGAAAAGATAGGTGGAGAGGATTCGGAGCATGGGTGGCTGGGAGTATTTTAGCGTGAAATTGGAAAACGAAGAGAGATTCCTCGCCCCGACGAAGCGTGCGGGGCGCAAAACCCGCGCTTCGCGGACTTCGGTCGGAATGGCAGCAAAAAAGAGAAGCGGTACTCAAGGCAGGACCGGATGATTGTGCGGACATGGGGCACAGCAGTGCTGCGCCCCTACGGGGGACCCCAAGAACACAGTCAGGAGTGACTGTGCCACAGAGCGTGTGAGCCGTTAGTAGCCGATGGCGGAGCCGGAGTCGCGGGGGTCGGCGGCGCCGCAGCGTTCGCCGGTTTTAGCGTCAATGCCGATGGCGTTGACGTAGCCGATGTGTCCGTACCGCCGCACTTGGTGCCCGCGCGCATTCAACTGCTCTTCTACTTGCGGTGAAAATGACTTTTCCACCAGGATTTCGTCGGGAAGCCACTGGTGATGGAAGCGCGGCGCGTTGATAGCGGACTGCGCATCCATGCCGAGGCGCATCCAGTTCAAAATGCTGAGTAGGGTGGCCGAAATGATTCTGGGGCCGCCCGGTGAGCCGGTGACAAAACTGAGCTGGCCATCGCGCACGAGGATTGTGGGAGTCATGCAACTGAGCGGGCGCTTGCCGGGGCCAATGGCATTGGCTTCCGACTGGATCAGGCCATAAAGCGCATTGGGCACGCCGGGCTGCGTTGTGAAATCGTCCATCTCGTCGTTGAGGAGGAAACCGGCCGAGGAAGTGACGTGCGAGCCGTAGCTGTCGTTGAGCGTGGTGGTGCTGGCAACGGCGTTACCGGCAGAATCCACCACGGAAATATGCGTGGTGTGCGGCCCTTCGCCGAGGCTGACGATGGTTTGGGACGTTCGGCTGGTGCTGAGGCCCTGATTGCAGACGTGCGGATTGCCCGCATGCACCGATTTGCTTGAAGAGGCGCAGTGAGGGTCAATGGTGGCGAAAAGTTCCTTGGCATAGCAGGGATCAGTGAGGCCCGCGACGGGAATATTCGAGAAATCGGGATCGGCGAGATAGGCGGCGCGATCGGCGAAAACGCGGCGCATCACTTCGACGACGAGGTGAACACTCTGCGGGTCGTCCCAGCCCTTCAAGGGCACATCCTGGAGCATGTTGAGGGCTTCGATGATGGCGACGCCGCCGGAGCTGGGCGGCGGGGCGGAAAAGACGTCCCAGCGGTGAGCGTCGATGGTATAGGTGGCGTGGAGGACTTCGCGGATTTTCGGCTGGTATTGCGCGAGATCGTCGAGGGTGATGAGCCCGCCAAACGCGGTCATGTCACGCGCCAGCATTTGCGCGGTTTCACCTTGATAAAACTCGGCGGGGCCATTCCTGGCGATGCGCTTGAGGGTGGCGGCAAGTTCCGGCTGGCGTAGCGTGTCTCCGGCGTGAAAGAGCTTGCCGCCGTTCAGGAAAATGCGGCTGCTCATCGAGAAGCGCTGCAGGCCGGGGCGCTCCTCGTCCAATTCCTGGGCTAGCTTTTCGCTGACCGGGAAACCCAGTTCGGCCAAGCGGATGGCGGGCTGCATCACGTCGGCGAGTTTCATGGTGCCCTGCGTTCTCAGAACGAGTGCGAGCCCCGCAACCGTGCCGGGTATAGCGACGGAGCGATAACCGATGGTGGAAGCTTCTTCGTCCAGCGTGCCATCGGACTTAATGTACATGTCGCGGGAGGCCTTTGCGGGAGCCGTTTCGCGGTAATCAAAGAAAGTGGTTTTGCCATCAGCCAGGCGCACCAGCATGAAACCACCGCCGCCGATGTTTCCGGCAGCGGGTTCGACCACAGCGAGAACGAACGCCGTAGCGACGGCGGCATCCACGGCGTTGCCGCCACTTTTCAGGATCTCCACGCCGGCTTGGGAGGCGAGCGGCTCATCAGTGGCTACCATGCCGTGCGGACTGCGGACCGCTTCACGCGGCCAGTCTTGAGGTATATCGGGGTAATCGCGGAATTCGGCGGCAGATTGCGCGACGGAAGCAGTTGTGATGAATGTGAACGAAAGAAATGAGCTGGCCAGCAAAAAGAGGAGGCGTCGCATGATGACGAGAAAACACTAAGGGATTCGGGGGGAAGCGTCAAGGCGCGGGGGCTGGCAAAGGCGGGGGACTTGATCCTGAAAAGAGGGACGCTAGCACGGAGAGCACAGAGAAGAGAAAAACATGAGTGAAGAGAAGCGATGCGGGGATCGAGCGGAAGAGCGTACGCCGGGAGCGACAATTTCACGATTGGAGAGTGGAAGGATGGGGAAAACGCCATTCGGGAGAATGGCGTTCCCGGGGAACCCAAGATGGCACCTGAAGGTGGCCGCTAAAGTAGACTGCGGCTTGCGTGCATCTGATCGCAAGAAATTCGGGGCAACTACTCTGCGAGGAATTCGATTTGGGGAGGGCCCGGGAGGAGGCCGGCGGCAGTGCCCCGCTCGATCAAGGCACGCACGGCCTTCTTGCCTTTCTCGCCATAGCCGAGGGTCCACTTGTTGACGTACATGCCGACGAACTTGTCAGCCAGTTCGGGATCCATGTCGCGAGCAAATTGCATGGCGTAATTCAGGGCTTCTTCGCGATGCTCAAGGCCATAGGTCACGCTGTCGCGAATGGTCTTGGCGATCAAGCGGCCCAATTCGGGGCCCAGGGCCCGGCGCACGGCGTTACCGCCGAGGGGGAGTGGAAGGCCGGTAAGCTCCTGCCACCAAATGCCGAGGTCCACAACGCGATGCAGGCCAAGTTGCGGGAAGAAAAGCTGTCCTTCATGAATGAGCAGACCGGCTTCGACAACGTCGTTTTTCACGGCTTCGATGATTTTGTTGAAGGGCATGACTACGGCTTCAAAATCCGGCTCAAAGAGTTTCAGGGTGAGATAAGCGGAGGTTTTCAGACCGGGCACGCCAATGCGCAGGCCCTTGAGCTCCTGTGCTTTCAGAGCTTTTGTGGAGACAACGATGGGCCCGTAGCCTTCACCGAAGCTGGCGCCGGTGTCGAGGAGAATGTAGGCGTCGCGCAGGGAAGGATAGGCGGCAAAGCTGAGGGCGGTGACGTCATAGGTTTCCGTCAGCGCGGCTTCATTGAGCTCCTGGATATCGGAAAGAACATGGATGTACTTGTACCCGGGCGTGGTCAGTTTGTGGGTGGCCAGGGCATAAAACATGAACGCGTCGTCCGAATCCGGAGAGTGGGCCAGCTTGATCTCGCGGGGTTCCCGTTCGGTTTGCGATGCCGTTTGTCGTCCAGCCATAGGGGTAAAGTTTCCTCTGCCCCGGAAGAAGGCCCGCGGAGTTGGCTCGACACCCGTTCGGCGCTCCAGTGAGAAGGATAGGTGGGTCGAGCGACGTTGGAACTTGCGTGACTTTCGGCCGGGCTTATTGTTGCAGAAGAGAGACTAACACAAGACGTGAGGTAAGGAAAATGAGGCCAAGGAGGGGAAGGAAGTAGAGGAGCTAAAGGAAGTGAAGGAGGTAAGGGAAGTAAAGGAGAAGAGGGATTTCTCACCCCGACGAAGCGTACGGAGCGCAAAAACCGTGCTTCGCGGACTCCGTTCCCTCCTGCAACGGGCAGGCGAAATAACGGTTCAAGGTGATGGACCGGGGGAAAAGTTGATTGCGCAAAATTGTGCCGCGATCCCTCCACTGCGCAACGGCAAAAGGCGCCGTTGCTCCGGTCGGGATGACAATCAGGGCGGCCACGCGAAAGCCGCGACACTCCGGAATGACGAATTCGAGGTTTTTCAGCAAGTCTCTAGACAGCCGAGACGAGGCGGGCGATGGCATCCTCGAAAGTGACTTTGCCGTCCAGATAGGGCTGCCAGTAGATGGCGAGCAGACGCGAATACTCTTCCCAGCCGCGCTGGGAGAGTTTTTCGCTGAGTCCCGGGGGCACGGTAGCGGTGGTCTGGCGCTGCGGGGGGAGATCATCGTCCGGCGCATTTTGCTGCTCGGCTTGCTGCATGATGGGACGGAGCACCTCGCCGGTGGTGAAGAAGATCAAGGCATGCCAGAGGTCGCGGGGGATGGGCTTGTCGCGCTGGCGGCACTCGCGGGTGATAGCGGCTTCGACGGGCCGGGCAATATCGTGGGAGGCTTCATGGAAAAGCACCTCGAGGGCTTCGGGGCCTTGGTTGCGGGGATCGGTGCTGGCGATGGTGACACGGAGGGGGTCGAGCGTGGTGTAAGCCCCCGCGGAATTCGCAAAGGCGCAGACTTCAACGCGAATTTTCTCTTTCGGCCACTTTGATTGGTAGATGTCCGCGAGGCGCTCGGAGAGGCCGACGCCCTGTTCGCGGACGAGCGGAGCAACGCGCACGACCCAGCGGCGGTTAGCGCGGTCGTGGTCCGCCCACCAGTGCGCGCGGTAGATGGGAGCGGCGGCCTCCAGAATAATGCCGACATTGCCGGGGAGCCCGGCGTCGCAAGCAGGTTTCTTTCTGCCCGTGAGTTCATTGCAATCCTCAAAATCGCCGAGCTGGTCCTTTAAGAGAATCAGGTCGGTGTTGACCAGCAGGTCTTTGCCGGCATAACTCGAGACATAGTAGGCGATGGCCTCTTCCCAGATGCGCTGTTCCGCGGGGGTGAGAGTGGGCTGAGAACCGGGTGGTTGTTTCAATCCTGGCCCGGCCGGCTTCGTGCCGGTTCCCCGCGATTCCCTGGCGGCTTCGCGCGCCCTTGCTTCATGGTAGAGAAAATGATGGAGATTCACCCAAAAACCGCTGTGAAACTCAAAGACCGGCAAGGGACCATAAATCGAATCCTCGACCTCTTGTCCGAAGGACCGGGGAGCAGCAGCGGCAGAGAGCAGGCCGAGGCTGAGAAGAAGTGCAACGCGAAAAGAGGCCAGAGGCATAGGCGAAACCGAAATGTTAGCGTACTTCTGGCTCGCGGCGGAAGAAACTCACGTCAGAATTCCTGATCCTTTTCCGCCAGCCAGCGGTCGAGCCGGGCCTGCTGCTCCGGGGCCACCTCCACGAACACCACACCCATACCCAGGCCCTGGCTGACGTACACCACGCTGCCGATAGCTTCAAAGATTTCGTCATGATGGGTAATCCGCAGGCGGATCCGGGAACCTTGTGGCACAGGATTGAGCGTATCGATGTAGCAGCCGGTGCGGCTCATGTCGGCAGTGCGCGCGCTCAACTTCGCGCCGCGCGGGAGTTCCACAACATCCGCCGCCAGCACAAGTTGGCTTCGCGGCGCACTTCGCCGCTCTACCGTAACATCCGGCATCTCGCTTCTCCTGTCAAACCAGCCGGTGCTGGTTGGTCCGCCTGGAGAGTGGCGAGGCACACGTAGAAGTGCTTCGCCGGAAGCCGGATGATCCCAGTTCATTTTCCCGCCGGGGAGGGAGGCCCGCAAGCGTAGGGAAGATTTCTACGCGTATCGGTCAACGGTGTCGTTTCAATTTGGGCGGCGATTCAATCGATTTTCGGATCGGTGACACTGCCCACCGCGCCGCGACGGTCCGCGCCGTGGAGGACTCCCAGAGTATCCCGGAAGAACGAGCGTGAACCTGTGCGCCCGTATTCGATGGGAATGGCCGCCAGCTCATATTTGGCGGGCGCGCCCAAGGTATTCGCACCCACAATAACGTAGCGGAAGGAGTAGCCATCCTTGCGTCCTTCGGCGAGTTCCGCGCCGATTAAATCGGCCCTTTCGCTTTTCGCAGGGCCCTGCGGAGGAGGCCCGAGGACCGCCAAGTTATCCGGAAGACGCGTGTAGGTTTTGCGGTAGGTTTCGATGGCTTCCGCCAGGATTTTCATGGAGTCGATGGCCGATTGTTCGTTGTTCTTGATCTCCGCGCGATCCCACTCCTCGGCGAGGGAGGGCAGGTCAAGCAAGAGCAGACCGAGGGAGAGAAGCTTCCATTGTCCGGCTTCGCGAACGAGGCCCATGAGCACGCGATGAGAGTCGTCTTCATTGGAGGCGGCAGCGTTCCTGAGGGTCAGGGAGATAAAAGCGAGGTTGTCGCGGAGTTCGGGTTTGCCGATTTGCATTTGGGTGGTGACATCTGAAGTGGCGCAGTAGACATTCAGATTTCCGGCGGCATCGATTTCGGCGCGCGGCTGGCCGGGTTTGTCCAGCAGGACGAAGCGCTTCAGGAGTGTTGTGCGCGTTGCGGGCGTCATGCGGGAAAAGGCCTGAACGTTGCGCGCGGTCAGGGAGCGGGCAAATTCGGTGGAGTTTTGCGAACAGGCGGCAAACAGGATGTCGCGCAAAGTGGCCGCGGGGTCGGCGGGGGAATCCGACTGAGGGAGGGCCTGCAAAGAAGTCGCACAGTGCAAGAAAACGATGAGGGAGAAATAAACGCAGCAACGGCAAGCTTTCCAATCGCGCAAAAGGTTCCTCTCAATCCTTAGCAGTTTCCAGGATGGCAGCAAGATTCCGGGTGAACAGCGAACGCGGCAGAATGTCCGTACAGCCAGCAGCCCGGGCCATCGCCCCGAGTTCCGTCTGCACATGGGACAGGAACGCCACCACGCGCAACTCTTGTTGAGTTGCGCGAAGATGCTCGATGGTTGCCACGGGGCTGCCGCGCGCATTGAGATCAATGATGACGAGTTTCGTGGGCGGATCGAGCATGCTCAGCAGCGCTTCACCGGTGGTTGCGACCTTGAATTCCACGCCTAATTGTTTGGCGGTCTCCGCGACTTTCATCTGAAAGAAGAGATCGTCCATCAAGGCAACCGCACGTCCCATCCGTGTATCTCCCGTGCCCGGCAGTTTTCGCCAAGGCTTTCCCTGCCTGGGGCACTGACATACGTTCAGCCTGCGCCGCAGAGGGGGTGCGATGCAAGAACTTTCCCCAGGGTTCGCAGGAAGCCAGAGAGAAGCGCTTGCGGGTAGGGAGGCTGGCGCGGCGGTGAAAGAGGCGTGGCTCCGGGGTGCAATTGGGGGTAGAAAGCGAAGAAAGAGGGACGTATAACACAGAGTTCACAGAGGCCGGAACACAGAGGGCACAGAGAAGAACGGTGAAAGTCGATCTGAAGATCGGCCACTACATCCCTTGGAGGAAGACGCTTTTGCGGAGTTGCTGACGGCGTAAAAGCGGCGGCCCTTCGAAGCTCAGGGTAAACAAGCCGCCGCACTCCATCGGGTTTGACCGCACATGCCAATTTGCGGGTTGAGATCGAGCGAGGATCGGGCGGAAGTTTGTTAGTGGGCGCTTCCCGGGGTGCGCACGCCGACGGTTTTGTCCGGGACATCTCCGGGGCGGCCCTTCAGCCGGTCGTACACGCTAATCTGGCTGACCGAACCCAGCGCTTCGTTGTAAAAGGTGGGCACACGCAGAGCGGTGCGCAATTCTTCGTTGAACTTGCGCAGATTTGCCAATTGCTCCGCCAGCGCTGGAAATTTGGCACCTTCGGTGGTGAGCAGGAATTTCTGATAGCCGGCGTCCCAGAGCCTGGTGAATTGCCCGTGCAGCATGACGGTGGGCATGACGGTCATCTGGAAGTGGCCGTCGGGAACTTGACGGAACTCCGCGCCGGAGCCGTATTTTTCCACGCGGACTACGCCGCGCGTGCTGCCGACGGCAAAGCCCTGTGCCGCCAGGCTGTCCATGGTTTTCTTTTCAAAACGTTCATCGACATTCCACATGGTTATTCCAGAGTACGATTCCTGGTGTTGAGTGTAAAGGGTGACTCGCAGCGCCATGAAGCATGCGCAGAGATGTTAGTTGGCCGCGATGCGGCTCGGCCGAGCTGCCACCTACTTATCCATCGTTAAACCCAATAGAATTGCGGCCGCAAATCGACCGGCGAGTTTTACCGCTCCCGGCCAGCCCGCTGGCAAGATGAATGCCTTCTCCGAATCGCGCTGCACAGGTAGAATGTTCATCAGGGGAACACTATGTCCACCAAGACACCGCCGTTGACCGGCCACCCACCGGCAGCGAGCCTGACCAATGAAGAAATCCTGCGATACAGCCGCCACCTGATCATGCCGGAAGTTGGCATGGAGGGTCAGCTCAAACTAAAAGGCGCGAAAGTCCTGCTGATCGGCACTGGCGGGCTGGGTGCGCCGCTGGGGCTTTACCTGACAGCTGCGGGCATCGGCAAGATCGGCTTGGTAGATTTCGATGTAGTGGATTTCACCAACCTGCAGCGGCAGGTGACGTTTGGCACCAGCGATGTGGGCAAGCCCAAAACGGAAGCGGCCAAAGCACGGTTGAGCAACTTGAATCCCGACGTTGAAATCACGTCATACGAAATGAAGCTCACCAGCGAGAACGCTCTGGAGCTATTCAAAGACTATGATGTGATCGTCGACGGCACGGACAATTTTCCCACACGCTATCTGGTGAACGACGCGTGTATTCTTCTGGGCAAGCCGAATGTCTACGGCTCGATTTTCCGATTCGAGGGCCAGACTACCGTGTTCGGCATGCCCGACGGCCCGTGCTACCGCTGCCTCTATCCCCAACCACCCCCGCCTGGACTTGTGCCTTCGTGCGCCGAAGGCGGAGTGCTGGGCGTGCTGCCAGGGATCATCGGCTCGTTGCAGGCGCTGGAAACGATCAAGCTGATTTTGGGGCGGGGCGATTCGTTGGTGGGGCGATTGCTGCTCTTCGATGCGCTGACGCTGAAGTTCCGCGAACTGAAGTTGCGCAAGAACTCCAACTGTGTGATCTGTGGATCGCATCGCAAGATACACAAGCTGATTGACTACAACGAGTTTTGCGGGGTGCGCGGGGAAGAAGAGCCGGAAATAGATTTGCACGTTCCAGAGATTACGGCGCGCGAGCTGAAGGAGCGGCTCGATCGCGGTGACGAGATCTTTATTCTGGATGTGCGCGAACCTCACGAATACCAGATCTGCAACTTGAAGGGACATCTGATCCCGCTGGGCCAATTGCCGCGGCGCGTTCACGAACTGGACTCGTCGCAGGAAATCGTGGCGCATTGCCGGAGCGGGAAGCGCTCGGCGGAAGCAGTGGATTTTCTGCGCAAAGCGGGATTCCGCAAGGTGCTTAATCTGCGCGGCGGCATATTGTCCTGGTCCACGGAAGTAGATCCCAGCGTGCCGCGGTACTAACAAACTGGGTTTCTGAGCTACAGACTGACCGTGCCGCGTTCCTGGGGGAACTTGTAGTTCAAGTGACAGGCAGATACGTTGGCGGCGCTTTCAGACCGATATTCCTCGCATGAAAACGGAAATAGAAGAGGGATTCATCGCACAAAAAACGTGCGATGGAAAACCGTACCTCCACTTCGGGACGGCAAAAGACGCCGTCCCTCCGGTCGGAATGGCAATTGGGGCCCTGGACGATAGTACACAGGCAGCTTCGGGAACGCTGGGTCTTCTCACGGTATTCGTTTGAAAGAAGGCGAGAGGCGCTCGCCAGCCTTTGGTCAACTTCGGATTCTAGGTTTAGTTCATCGGACGGGAGGACGCCATGGCAGGCACGAAAGTCACGATATTCAATAACGGTCCGCTGCGCATCGAAGGGGATTTCGAGATCGTGGATCAGGAAGGAAAGGCGTTCGGGCTGGGCGGGCGAACCGCCGTTGCCCTTTGCCGCTGCGGCCACTCGAACAATTCGCCCTTTTGCGACGGCACGCACAAACGACAGAACATCACGAGTACGGTCACTGCAAGAGACTTGCCCGCGCCGTCAAAACCGTAAGAAGGTGCCTCATCCCAAGTTGAGACAGTCTCAGGGTGAGACTTTGCACACTTTTGGGCCTATCTCGTGCAAACCTCTGCTAACTCTCTGGATACATTCACGATAGTGAGTCAATTCGACACCGAGGAGGTATCTTTTGCCGTCTCGGGCTCTGTCTCAAGCGGGACGCCCTCTTCTGTGGTTCTCAATAACTCATTTATTTTAAATTAGTTACAAACCTTCCCTGACAACTCCAAAAGGGCCTGTACGTGCTTTCCACGGTATTGCCGGTTTTCTCTGGCAATTGGGGGATGTGTTGGGAGATTGGGCCAAAATCACGGGGTTTTTCCGCAAGGACCGCGGGCATCTGCCCGCTGTTGCGTATAGCCTCCTGGCGACTTTTTTCGTAGGTGTGGTGCTGTATGCGCGGCACTCCCATGTCTCCGGTTCGCCCAACACCTATCTGTACCTGGAGGTGGGCGGTTCCCTGCTGTGCTTCTGCTACGCCGCGAATGCGCTGGTGCGCTTCCGCGGAACCCACGATCGCATCGCGTTGATTCTGGCTTTCGGGTTTGTGCTGTCCGGGATGATCGAGACGCTGGGCTACTTTGGATTGAATGATCTATTGCGCCTGGGCCCAGTGGCGCTGTCGCATGTGCCCATGGGGTGGATGGTCGGGCGCACGTTGCTGGCGGTGCTGCTGCTGGCGGCACTGGCCGTCGAACGATTCATTCCAACAGCGCGCCAGCCGAGCCGGGAGACTGCCGGCGCCTTGTTCGTTGTGGCGGCGGCGGCTTATGTGACGAGCGCCGCGTTCATCGCCGCGCCGGCGACTCCGGTAGCAAAAGCGGGCGCGCTCTTCTCGCGGCCCTGGGAAACGCTGCCTGGCAGCCTGTTTGTGCTTGCGGCGATTTTCTTCTATCGCCGGTTTCAACAGGGCAAGGAGAGAGACAGCGACGCGTCCCTGTACGATTATTCGCTGTTTCTGGCGGCGCTGCTGAACGTCTGCTGCCATATCGCCGCGCTGTTCTCCCGGCGCCTATTTGACGGACCTTTTTTCCTCGCGGAACTCAGCAAGGTGGCCAGCTACTCGATCATGCTGTGCGCCGCGTTGATCGATCAGGCGCGGCTCTTCGACCAGGTTCGCACGCTGGCGGTAAGCGACCCGCTCACCGGGCTGGCGAATTACCGGCGGCTCATCGCGGTGCTCGAGTCGGAATTGGACCGCTCCCGGCGGACGCAGCGCCCGTTCAGCATTGTCCTGATGGACATGGATGGACTGAAAACGATCAACGACCGCTACGGGCATCTGGTGGGCAGCCGTTCCCTGGTCCGCCTAGCCAAGATTTTGCGGAATCACTCGCGAGCGATTGACACAGCAGCGCGGTACGGCGGCGACGAATTCGCGCTGGTTCTTCCGGAAGCTCCACGGGACATTGCTTCCCGCGTGTCCGCCCGCATTCGCGAGCGGCTGGCAACGGAAGCCGAAAATCCTACTCTGTCGGTCAGCAGCGGCATCGCCGCGTACCCCGAGGACGGGGACACTCCGGAAAAGTTATTGGGTGCCGCGGACCGCGCGCTTTATCGCATGAAACACCGCGGCAGCGCCATGAATTCCATTGCACGCATCGCTGCGTGCCTCTGAGATGGATGACCTATGGCACAGAGACACATCCATCCCCATCCACGCCGGGAATTCCGGATCCAAATGGAAATTCCCGTGGTTCTGGAAGGGCATCGCCAGCTTCCCGGTGCGGAAGCAACGTTTACGGAAAATGTCAGCGCGAAGGGTGCACGTGTGGTCAGCATCCGGCGCTGGGACAAGAATGCGCGGCTGGTGTTGGCCTCGCGCACAGGAGAGTTTCGCTCCGCAGCTCGGGTGGCCTACTGCCAGCCAATCCATGGCGAAGGCTATGCGATTGGCGTGGAGTTCCTCGAGCCGCGCGGGCGATGGGTAGTTGAATCTGCAAATTAGCTTGACGATTTTTGGCGAGCGGATAGGAGGGAACTGCTGGACTATTCTTGAAGGAAGAAAGTTACTAGCGCAAGAGAGCGCCGAACGGATCGAGAAGGAGCCGTTCGGCGCTTTCGTTTTTTGGCGGGGACAGAGAGGCAAAGAAGCAAGGAAGCAAAGAAGTAAGGAAGCAACGAAGCAAAGAGGCAAAGGGGATGGTGGAGCATCCAGACTTGAGAGAGTGTGTGGAAGAGGGGGAAGGCAAGACTCAGCGGCTGGGAATCAGGATTGTCCACAAGTGTTTGTGAAACAGATTTCGGCTATTCCGCCGCGCATTGTTGCGGGTTGCGAGGTGTCACATTTGGCGGGAGTGGAATGGTTGTATACTCGTTGCTGAATTCTTGAGCTGTTTGCGCGTTTTTATTCATTTCAGGGAGGCGTTTCCGTTGAACATACTTGTGACCGGCGCCGCCGGCTATATCGGGAGTATCTGCGCGGAAGTGCTGTTGTCGCGCGGCCATCAAGTAATCGCGCTCGACAATCTCCAAGAAGGCCACCGCGCCGCCGTTCCGCCCGGCGCTACCTTCTGCCAAACCGATCTTGCGATTCGTTCCGAAATCGAAGCGGTTTTTTCCTCGCACAAATTTGATGCGGTGATGCATTTTGCCGGGGAAGCGCTGGTGGCCAAATCCGTGCGCGAGCCGAGCACCTTTTATGCGGCAAACGTGGGCTGTGGCGTGAACCTGCTGGACGCCATGGTGCGCCACGGCGTCAACAAGTTTATTTTTTCCTCGACTGCCGCAGTCTATGGCGAGCCAGAAATCGTCCCCATCCCGGAGGATCACCGCAAAGCGCCCATCAATCCGTACGGCAAATCGAAACTGACCTTCGAGCAAATTCTGGGCGATTACCGCACCTATACCGGACTGAAGTATGTGTCATTGCGCTATTTCAATGCCGCAGGCGCCAGCGTTGAGCGGGGCGAGGCCCATCGCGAAGAAACGCACCTGATTCCCAGGGTGCTGGACACGGCCCTGGGAGCCATCGCGCAACTCGAAATTTTCGGTTTCGACTATCCCACGCCGGACGGAAGTTGCTTGCGCGATTACATCCACGTGATCGACATCGCCGATTCGCACTTGCGCGCGCTGGAAGAGATCGAGCGAGTTCCAGGAGAAGCGTTCAACGTGGGCAATAGCAGAGGCTTCTCGAACCTGGAGGTGGTGAAGACCGCGGAGCGGATTACCGGGCGCAAGATTCCGCACAAGATGTCTCCGCGACGCCCCGGCGATCCGGCGGTGCTGGTTGCCAGCAATGAAAAGCTCAAGCGGGCGCTGGGCTGGGAGGCCAAGCACTCTTCGCTGGAAGAAATTGTGCAATCGGCGTGGGACTGGCGGCGCAAGTTTCCCAAGGGGTACCCGAAATAAGACATGGACGCAATTCTGACTGAAATCCGTCCAGGGAATTGTGGATTCACTTTGAACTCCAAAGTTGAAGAGGGATTTCATCGCACAAAAAACGTGCGATGGAGACCCGTATCTCCGCTCCGGGACGGCCAAAACCGCCGTCCCTCCGGTCCCTTCGACTGCGCTCAGGGCAGGCGGAATGACATCTTTCTGCATGCTGTCGGACGGGGGTATACCCAGCTTCGGATTAGAGGTTAGGTTTGTCGCGGCGCGGCAGCGGCTGTGCCCGCGAGCTCATCGTAAACAGCAAGTGTGTTGGCGACCATGCGGTCGGCCGAAAAACGCTCAATGACCTCGATGCGTCCGGCCTCACCGAGCCGTTTTTGCAGCGCGGCGTCACCCACAAGATCTGTCATAGCCGTGGCAAAGCTTGATGCGTCCGGCTCCGCCACGATGGCCGTCCGGCCGTCCTCCACCACTTCACCGAGGGCGCCTCTGGTTGTTGAAATAACGGGCAAACCATAAGCCATCGCTGCTTGCAGCGCCGTTCCCAAGCCCTCGAACTCCGATGGAAACACGAAAGCGTCCAAGGCCGCATAGAATTCCGGCATGTCGGTGACAAATCCCGGCAGGAGGACGGCCTGCTGTAAATCCAGGCGTGCGGTAAGATGTCGTACGTCGTCGAGACAACTTCCTTCGCCGGCGAGCAAAACGCGCGTGTTCGGGAATTTCTCCCTTACGATGCGGAGAGCTTCAACGACATGCCGCTGGCCCTTCTCCGGTACAAATGCACTGGCGCAACCGAAGAGGAACTCGCCCTGCGCCACGCCCCAATGTTTTCGCGCAGCGTTTCGTTGTAAGGTGGAAACGCGCTCTGGAATTTCCACGCCTTCATTGACAATGGCGATGCGGTCCGCCGGGAAACCACTTTCGACAAGACTCCGAGCAACGTCTCGACTATTGGCCACGAAGCAATCCAGCGCCCGGAATCTTGCCCGCGATATCCAATTGCGTTGCAACGGAAAACCGATCCGCCGAGAAGACAATAACGGCAACTGCCTGTGCGCCCCCGCCAACCAGGCCGCGGTCAAGGCATGGGCCTCGTTTGCGTGGAGCAAATCGAATCTGCCGTCGCGCAAAAGGGAGCGAATCTTAAGTGCCGCCGCCAAGCGAAGTATTGCCGGAGAGACCTCGTGCACATAGATTCCAGCTCTCTTGGCGCGACGGCCAAGAGGAGATCCCCTTACGGTCAGAAGCTCCGCGGCATGGCCGCGTTCATACAATCCCTTCAGAAGCAGCAGGGCCTGGCTCTGCCCTCCGCGCCACTCGGTCTCCAAGTCCACAATCAGGGGAATCATCCGCCACCGCGCGAAGTTTTTTTCTTTTCGGCCTGCACCAAAGCTCCCAATTTCGCGAATTTCAAGCGCACGCCGCGCGCGGCCATCTGCGAAATCACGGCGCCGCGATAACCGTCCAGAAACCCGGCCCCAAGGAAAAAATGATGAATCCAGCTCCAAGGCGTAGCCAGCCACATGGCGGCGCGCCAACTGCGCCTTCCTTGATCGAACATCTCCCTGGCAATGGCCGTGGTGTATTTCTCGAGTTTGGCTTCGTGTTCCGGAAAAGTGCGGACCGTATAGTGAAGGAGGTTGCCGCGCAAGCGACCAATCTCGCCTTCAAAGCACAGAGCGGAATGGATCACGCCCGAGAAGCTGGCTTTATCGCGGCGGTAGATGCGGCGCTGCCAGTCCGGATACCAGCGCGAGTGATGGATCCAGGCGCCCAAATAAAAGGTCAGCCGCGGCATCTCGTAAACATCGAACTGGGGGTCCCGCTCTTTCCATCTTCGCACCGATTGTTTCAGCTCTTCGCTCAGTTCTTCGTCGGCATCCAGGAGGAAAATCCAGTTTTGCGAAGCCAGGGAGGCGGCATAGTTTTTCTGGTCCGCATGGTTGGTAAACGCGCGGAAGAACACCCGGGCGCCATATTCCCGGGCGATTTCCTGGGTGCGATCCGTGCTGCCGCCGTCCACCACGATGATTTCGTCGGCAATCCCCTGCACGGATTGCAACACCCGCGGCAAATTTTCCTGCTCATTTTGTGCGACGAGACACACGCTCAGGGGGTTCATCTCTGCGCCACGCAGTCATACCCGCGCCAGTATCTCACAGGCGGCCACTCAGGTTTTGCACATTACTTGGATTGGAAGCTCACCCGGACGGTGCTGCTGCCCACACGGAACTCCGCGCCGTCCTGCAATACGGCCGCGCGCACCCGTTCGTCCTCGAAAAACGTGCCGTTCGTGGAGTTGAGATCCTTGAGGTTCACGAAGCGTTCGCGAACCTCCAGGACGCAATGGTGGCGGGAAATCTCCGGATCATCAAGGGGCAGGTCGGCGCCCTTGCGGCCGATGACAGTGCGCGGATTTTTGAGTTTGAAAGATTTGCCCTTGGAGGGGCCGGTGGAGATGGTCAGCACGATGTCCGCGTCCGGCGGGAGAAGCAACCCGTCGTCGGCGGGAGGCAAATGCAGTTCTGAGGTGGAAGCGTCGGCCCGCGCGAAGGAAGGCATCGGCGAGATGACCACGGTCTCGTCGGCGCGGCGCTTGACTTCCACGATGGTTGTCTGACCGCACCGGGTGCAGCGGAACTGCACCTTTTCGTGATTGGCCACAACCTCGTCCTTCAGCAAGTGCTGTTGACCGCAGTGTACGCAACCGGCTTGCATACCATTAAGCTACCACGCCCGCCCTGCGGCGATGCGTCCCCGCCGCGTTCGTTTGCGGCAAGGGTTACTCCATGGGCTGCCGCCGGCCGCCTGTTTAGTTGTGCTACGATATAAGTTTCGAGATTATGCAGGAGAGCGCACATGCCCGAACACATATCGCGTAAAGAGCTGAAGCAGGACAAAGTCCGGGAAACATTCGAGCATGGCGCGGAAGCGGTTCTCTCCCATACTCGGCTTGCCTCCATCGCCCTTCTGGCCGTGATCGTGATTGCCTCCGGCTATCTGGTTTGGAGGTTCTATTCCGATCGCCAGACCGCCCAGGCGCAAACCGCGTTCGACGATGCCATGAAGATATACAACGCGCCGCTCTCCATTCCCGGCCAGCCCACGCTTCCGGGTGAAGTGACCTATGCAGATGAGGCGCGGCGTGCCCAGGATGCGGAAGCCAAACTCGCCGTGGTTGCGGAGAAATATCCGCACACGAATCCCGGCAAGCTCGCTCGCTACTACTCCGCTCTGTGCCTGATGGATCTGGATCGCCTGAATCAGGCGTCCGAGGAACTTAAGAAGCTGGATGCCGGTTCGGACAAGGAACTTGCGGCGCTGGCGCAGTACCAGAAAGCCCTCATCGCCGAGCGCACGGGGAAGAATGAGGAGGCCGCGAAGGAATTGCGAGCGCTCTCCAATACCGGCTCCATCCTGGTGCCGAAACCTCTCGTCCTGCTGGAGCTTGCAGGCGTTCTTCGTCAGAATGACCCGAAGCAAGCGGCATCCATCTACGAACAGATCAAGAAGGATTACCCGAACACCACAATGGCGGACGAGGCGGATCGCGGCCTCGGAACAATCTCGCCGAAGTCCTGAAGTTGGGCGGCCCGCAATTCTTCCGGGAGGTCTCGGCCATCGACACAGCCCGTCCAGCCGCGCCCTGGGCCATGCAGCCGGCTTCTTCGCGCGGCCGCCGTTTTCCGGAGCCGCCGCATCGCTACCGGAGCGAATACGCGCGAGACCGCGACCGCATCGTGCACTCGCGCGCCTTCCGCCGCCTGGAAGCGAAAACACAGGTTTTCACGATGCGGTTCTCGGACCATTTCCGCAACCGCTTGACGCATACGTTGGAAGTTTCCCAGATCGCACGCACGGTGGCGTCCGCGCTTGGTCTCAACGGCGATCTTGTGGAATCCCTCGCCCTGGTTCACGACATCGGCCACCCACCGTTTGGACACGCCGGAGAACGCAAACTCAATGAGCTGATGGGGGCCCACGGGGGGCGGTTCAATCACAACCTACATGCGCTGCGCATCGTGGAGCATTTCGAGCAACGCTACATCGGCTTCGAGGGACTGAACCTGACGTTTGAGGTGCGCGAGGGTATCGTCAAACACTCTCGCGATTACAACGCGGGGGAATTTCCCGAACTGGCGGAATACCTGCTGGAACTTCGCCCGCCGCTGGAATCCCAGTTAATCGACTGGGTCGATGAAATTGCGTACAACACGGCGGACCTGGACGACGCGCTGGAGGCGAACCTTCTCGATGTCGAGGCACTTTGCCAGGAAGTGCCATTTTTCGGCGAGTTCTATGGCCAGGTCGAGGCCGAACATGCCGAAGCCCGCTCCAAACTGAAGTTCAATGAAGCCTTACGTCACGTCCTGGACCATTTGGCCAGCGACCTGATCGCCAATACCGAACGCATGATACGCGACGCGCGGCCGCAATCGGTGGAGGACATACGTCACGCGCCGGTGCGGCTGGCGCGTTTCAGCGAAGCCGCGCGAGGGCAAAACGCGCAACTGAAGGGATTCCTCTTCTCGCACATTTACAATCACCCGCTGATCACCGAAGACTGCAATCGTTCCATCCAGTGTCTTGAGGAACTCTTCGCTTTCTACCTGGAGCAGCCAGGTTCGATGCCCGAACTTTACGAAGAAATGTCGCGCACAACCGCCCGGCATATCGTGGTGTGCGACTACATTGCCGGTATGACCGATCAATTCCTTCTTCGCCAGCATCACGAACACGTGGGCGCTTCCGCGAGCGCCCCGCGTTCAATCGGGCGCGCCTAGAAGTTAGAATGAAGCGGTCTTCTGGAGTGCGAACAATGAATTACAGGCAGAATTGCACCTTGTGAGAAGGGCCGCCTAGCCATCGTCCGCTGTTAGCAAGATGTGGATATCCGCGCAGCATAGTCCCACACTTCAAAAAACTTCTCATACGCAGCCGTAAGGAAAGGTTAGAATGCAGGCATTTACTGCCGCCATGACCGTCAACACCGAGCGCCGCAAAAAACTTCGCAACCGCCCTCGCAGCCTCGTCTACATCGAGCTTGAATCCGCGAACGGCGGGATGATGCGCGATCTTTCGGAAGAAGGGTTTGCGCTGCGGGCGATGATGCCGCTGCAAGCCGGGGGGAAAACACAGTTTGCGTTTTCGCTGGATGAAGGGACGCGCATAAGCGGGGAAGGGCGGATTGTCTGGATCAAGGAAGATGGCCGCGTGGCGGGCATCGAATTCTGTGGGATTCCCAAGGGCGCTCGCAAGCAGATTCGCGAGTGGCTCGCGGGGACCGATCAACCCACTGCACGTGACCACAGACGTCCAGCAATCGCCGTACCCGAGGCATCAACGCTCGAAGAGTTGCGCGAGGAAGCGCGTTCCACTCTCGCGCGGGTTGTACCCCCATCGGTTGAACCCGCTAAGGCCGCAGTGCCTTCCTGCGAGCCGGAAAGTTCGCCCGCTGTCATTCCCGTCCCACCTCCGGTCGAACAGTCTCGGGAGGAATCGCGATTCACGCTTCCACGGATTGCGCTTCCGTCGATTGAAACAACTAAGGCCGCACCTTCCTCCGAACCGGAGAGTCTGCCCGCCGGGATACCCGTCCCCCCTCCGGTCGAACAGGCTCGGGAGGAAGCGGGGTTCACGCTTCCGCGGATTGCGCTCCCGTCGGTTGAACCCCCTAAGGCCGCGCCTTCTTCGGAACCAGAAGTTGCGCGCGTTGTCATTTCCGAACCCGCTGAGGTTGCTGAACTCAGGATAACTCCGACGGAGAGCGGCACCGCGCCCAGTCCGGAAACGCAAACCGAACTTCATGCCATCTCAGGGGAGACGTTTCCAGCTGCCGTGCTCGAACCGCTTGTGAGGGAAGCGGCAATTGACCCGCTGCTCGGGCTGGAACTGGAAACCGAGTTCAGTGAAACGCTTGACGAGCACCGGGCGAGCCGTTCGCTGCTGATGCGCGTAATCGGCATGATCGTGCTTCTGACGCTGGTCGTGGGCGCCGCGGTTTTCCACCGTGAAGTTGGCCATGCGCTCATTTGGCTCGGCCAAGTCATTGCTGGCCCTGAAGAAGCGCCCCGTCCGCAATCTTCGGTGGCCACCGAGCCTCCCACTCAAGCTACTGCCGTGCCGGAAACTACAGGGCCTGTCAGTGCGCCGGCGGTTTCTGACAGTTCGGCTACATCCTCGCCGCAGGGCGATCACCCAGCCCCTTCAGAGACACAGCCTGCGGCCACGAATAGAGTCATCGAAGTGCCGCCCATCTCGCCCGCCGAGCCTCTGTCTTCGTCGAAGACACCGAGCGCACCGGTGCTTCAGCCGACCTCACAACAGAATCGCGTCCCCGCGCCGAGCGGTTCCTCCGGGACGGCCGCCGATAACGGCCAGCAGGAATACCAGCAAGCGGAGCAGATCCTGCGTAACAGGAGCAGCGAGGCAGAACTGGGAGTAGCCGCGCGGTTGCTGTGGGTGGCTGTGGAGAAAGGAAATGCGGGCGCCGAAGTGGCCCTCGCGGAACTCTACCGACAAGGGAGAGGCGTAGCGAAGAACTGCGACCAGGCGCGGATTCTGCTGACTGCTGCCGCGCGGAAGGGAAGCGCCGAAGCGCAAAAGCACCTGGAGGAGCTTATGCGGGGAGGCTGTGAGTAATTAGGGTCTGAGCCAGTTTTTTGCGCGGGCTTTCGAAGGGGCCGCGAGCGATCGAAGTAATCGAAGTCGAGGAGGATAACCGTGTACTGTTCCAAATGTGGTGCGGTTCTTGCCGCGGACGCCGCGTTTTGCGCGTCGTGCGGAAATCCAGTGGTGCGTGGGGCGCTTGCGGGCGCGGCGGGGGTTCCCGTGGCTGCGAACGTGGGAGTCGCGGGGTTCAGCACGACGCGCTGCGTGACCTACGCGGGATTCTGGTTGCGCTTCGTGGCCCATCTGATTGACGGCCTAATTCTAGGTGTGGGTGTATTCGCACTGGTGATTCCGCTGCTTTTCCTGACGGGGCTAATAGCCGCAGTCGAGAGATTGCCGGAACATGTGGACGGACAAATGAATCCGGCGGCGATTGCCGCGATCCTTTCGCTCGTCTTTACGTTTGTCGCGGTCGGTATCCTGCTGCAGTGGCTGTACTTTGCGTATTTCGAAAGCGGAGAGAAGCAGGCGACGTGGGGCAAACAGGCGCTGGGGTTGTACGTGACGGACTGCGCGGCAAACCGCGTTTCGTTTGGGCGGGCTTCCGGCCGATTCTTCGCGAAGATCATTTCCGCGCTGATTCCTCTGTGGATCGGCTACATCATGGCGGGATTCACGGAGAAGAAGCAGGCGCTGCACGACATGATCGCAGGGTGCCTGGTGTTGCGCCGCTAGTGTTGTGGCCGGGAAATACAAAGAAAAAGTGCGGAGTCCTCAGGGGCTAAAGCCCATCTGTTTTAGGGGCTTTCCGCCGGGGCTGAAGCCCCGACCTCCTGAAGAGAAGAGATTTTTCCGCGTGCGGCGCCTTTCGCTGCGCTCTGAGCAAAAAACCGTGCCCCCCAACAGGCATTTGCGGGACAAGTTCTGGCGAAGGGCTGTGCGCTGGGGAAAACGAAGAGCAGCGGTGAGGTATAATCCGAACTTGGGGTAGTTACAGCAAAAACATGGGGCAAAACAGGAATAAGGGAAAAGCGCCGGCGAGGACGCGCATGCGGAAGCGTTTGCGCTTCGCGAAGACGCGGCTGCACGAGCTGTGGATGATCGCGAAGGCGCTGGCAAACACCAAGCACCCGATCCTGGTGCACATCATCCCGATGCGGCGGTGCAACCTGGATTGCACGTACTGTAATGAATACGACGACGTGTCCAAGCCCGTGCCGCTGGAGGAGATGAAAGAGCGGCTGGATATCCTGGCGGACATGGGCACGACAATCATCACCATCAGCGGGGGCGAGCCCCTGATGCATCCAGACCTGGACGAGATTATCCGGCATGTCCGCAAGCGCGGGATGATGGCGGGACTGATCACGAACGGGTTTTTCCTGAACAAGGAACGGATCGAGCGGCTGAATGACGCCGGGCTGGAACACCTGCAGATCAGCATTGACAATGCGGTGCCGGACGAAGTGTCCAAGAAGAGCCTGAAAACACTGGACGGACGGCTGGAGATGCTTTCGGAATTCGCCGTGTTTCAGGTGAACATCAATTCCGTGCTGGGCGGCGGCGTGAAAAACCCGGAAGATGCGCTGGCGATCGCGCACCGCGCGGTGGAGCTGGGGTTCACCAGCACGGTGGGAATCATCCACGACCACGATGGGCAATTGAAGCCGCTGGGGAATCGGGAGCAGGAAATCTTTGAAGAGATCATGGCGCTGGGGAAGCGCTCATTTTCGCGGTTCAACGAATTTCAGCACAACGTGGCCCGGGGGAAAGAGCACGATTGGAAATGCCGGGCGGGCTCGCGCTACCTGTACATTTGCGAGAACGGGCTGGTGCACTGGTGTTCGCAACAGCGGGGGTATCCGGGAATCCCGCTGCGGGAATATACGGATGAACGGCGGCATCGGGAATACTACACGCATAAGGGATGCGCGCCGAGGTGCACGGTGAGCTGTGTGCAGCAGGTGGGGATACTGGATAATTGGCGGGGCGCGCAGACGCTGCAGCCGGAACCGGCGGGCCGGGCAGATCTGGTACAAATTGCGAAGTGAAAATTCTGCAGCAAAACGCGGCCCATGCTCCTGCGAAAAAAGCCCAATAAGCCTTGCGAGCTCAACCGGTCGATGCAACACCATCTAATCAGTTGATCCGACAATACTTCCTCTAGAGAACCGATCTGTCGGGCTGTGCTCAATCAGAACCTAGCCAGGGTGGTGTTCCGTTTGATTCAACGCTCGCTAACGATTTTAGCTTTTGAAACTCCCGCAAGTAGACTTCGAGCTAAGTGTTGCGTCGACCCATTGAGACCACCCTTTAAATCTGAGATTGAAGACCGATTCCTCCGCTCCGGGACGGCAAAAGGCGCCGTCCCTCCGGTCGGAATGACAATTTTGGGTGTCCAGTGATGTAGGGGAATGCAAATTCGAGTTTCGGGACTAAGCAACGACTGGAGTTCGGGAGCAAGAGCCGGAGTTGCAATCCACGCACATGGGACCGGACCTGGCGTTGACGTTTGGCGCGGGGTTTAAAAAAATAGAGGCATGTCCACTCCAGCAATTGAGATAGAACACCTATCGAAAGAGTATCCTTACGGATTTTTGAACCTGAAAAAGAAAACATCATTAGAAGACCTGAGCATGCGGGTCGATACCGGCGAAGTGTTTGGTTTCCTGGGACCAAACGGCGCCGGAAAAACCACGACCATCAAACTGCTGGTGCGTTTGATTTTCCCGGACGGGGGAAGCGCGCGAATCCTGGGGAAATCGATCGACGATGTGTCCATGCACCAGGAAATAGGCTATCTGCCGGAGCAGCCTTATTTCTACGATTACCTTACGGCTGCGGAATTATTGGATTACTTCGCGCGATTTCACCGGTTGACCGCAACGGACCGCCAGACGCGCGTGGAAAACATGCTGAAGAAGGTCGGGCTGGAAACCGCGAAGAAAATTCAGTTGCGGAAATACTCGAAGGGCATGCTGCAGCGCGTGGGTTTAGCTCAAGCGATCCTGCACGACCCGCAGGTGGTAATTCTGGACGAGCCGATGTCGGGGCTCGACCCGCTGGGACGGAGGGAAGTGCGGGACATCATCCTTGAATTGAAGAAAGAAGGGCGGACGGTGCTTTTCTCCACGCACATTCTTTCCGACGCGGAGATGCTATGCGACCGGGTAGGCGTGCTTGTGGGCGGAAAGCTCCGGGGCGTGGGCACGCCGGAGGAAATGGTGGGAATCAAAACGCAGGGAATGGAAATTCTGTTCGAGGTGGCGAAAGGGAAGAACCTGCCGCTGCTGGCCAAGGCGACACGAACGGGCGAGCGTTACCGGGTGCAAATGCCCGAAGAAGAGTTGTACGGAGCGATCGAGCAATTGCGGGCAGCGGGGGCGCGGATTCTTTCGGTGGCGCAGATCAAACCGACGCTGGAAGACTTCTTCATGAACCTTGTGGAAGCGGACCGGGCGCAGGCAAATGCGGTTGAGGTGAGTGGAAAATGAAGAACGTATGGACAGTGGCCACGAATACGTTCCGGGAAGCGGTGCGAGACCGCGTCCTCTACAACCTGGTGTTTTTCGCGCTGCTGATGATGGGCGCGGCGATCCTGGTGGGCCAGATTTCCATCGGGATTGAAGAAAGCGTCATCGTCAGCCTGGGATTGACGGCGATCTCCGTGATTGGTTTGCTCATTGCGGTGTTTATCGGCGTGGGGCTGGTGTCCAAGGAGATGGAGAAGCGCACGCTGTACGCATTGCTCGCAGAACCGGTGGAGCGGTGGGAATTTCTGCTGGGAAAGTTCTGCGGGCTGGTGATGACGCTGACGGTGAATACGGCCGCGATGGCCGTGGGACTGTACCTGGCGCTGTGGACAGTGAAACACACGCTGGAAAAGAGCGACGGCTGGATACTGGTGGCGGTGTACCTGATTCTGCTGAAACTGGCGCTGATCGTGGCGCTGGCGCTGCTGTTTTCGTGCTTCACCACGCCCTTCCTGGCGATCCTGTTCACGGCGGGAATCTATGTGGCGGGCGTATTCGCGGGAGATCTGCGCACGGTGCAGGCGGTGGATTTAAGCTCGGCGACAATGAACTTGTTGAAAGGAATTTCCTACCTGCTGCCGAATTTTGAGAATTTCAACGTGATGGGAGCCGTGGCGCACGGCCGGGCGGTGCCGGGAGCGCTGGTGAGGCAGGCGACGCTGTACGCGGTGGTTTATGGGGCGGTGGTGTTGGCCGCAGCGTCGGCGATTTTCTCGCGCCGGAACCTGAAATGAAGCGAAGCGGAATCATAGAAGTGGCGTTGGGTGTCCTGCTGGTGTCGGGTCTTGCCGGCGTGTGGCAGTTACAGAAGAAGATTGATGTGCAGCGGCAAGCCCTGCAAGAGGAGCGTGATGAGCTGGTGTTGCGCTCGCCAAAACTGATCAAGCGGATGAGCCTGGAATACGCACCACTGGTGGGCGCGCTGTACTGGACGCGCACGGTGCAGTATTACGGAGAAAAGCACCGGCTGCAGCAGATACGGCAGGGGAATCTGGAACTGCTCTGGCCTTTGCTGGACATCACGACAACGCTGGACCCGAATTTGATCGTCGCGTACCGGTTCGGCTCGACGTTTTTGAGCGATGCCCCGCCACGAGGAGCGGGCGACCCGGACCACGCGGTGGAACTGCTGCGGCGAGGAGTGATAGCCAACCCTGATTACTGGCGTTTGTACCAGGATATGGGCAACGTCTATTACTTCGACAAGAAGGATTATGCCAGGGCATCGGAGGCCTTCGCGGAAGGCGCCAAGAATCCGCAGGCGGCCATCTGGATGAAGGTGATGGCCGCAAAGATCGCTGCCGAAGGGGAGTCGCTGGAGACCTCTTATTTCCTGTGGCGAGACATCTACCAGACGGCCCAAGAGCCGCAGATCAAGAAGAATGCGGAGTTGCACTTGCGGTTGGTCAAGGTGGATTTGGACTTGCGAGAGCTGAACCGGCTCGCGGATGAGTATGAGCGCCGGACCGGCCGGCGGGCGACGAAGATGAGCGAACTGGTGCAGGCGGGATTATTGTCACAATTGCCCGGCGATCCGGATGGGTATCCCTATGTATTGGGCGAAGGGGGCAAAGCCGAATTGAATCTGTATAGCCCGATGTTGGAAGAGAAGCTGATGAATAAGTAGCGGGGAATGCCGGCACGCGTCACCATCCGTGAAAAGGCCGGGCCAGCCCAATTCAACTCCCACCGAAGAAGCCGCATAGCATAATCCGAAATCGCAGAGGGATTTCTCCACTCCGGGACGGCAAAAAGCGCCGTCCCTCCGGTCGAAATGACAGTTTTTGGGTGGTAGAGGGGTGGGAGAAGCCAACTTCGGATTTCAGGTTAATCGAAACGGCACAGGTTGCGCTCGAGTGCATTTGGGCAACTTCAGAATCCAGGCAAAGTCATTCTGATTATTCCGGAACACAAAGCAAGGTCATGTGAGGATCGATGAGGAGTTTGCGGGGATCGGTCTGCGTGATAAAGGAAAAAGGTGTCTCGTCGCCGGCGGCGATTACCGTGCCGAGGAAAACGCCGTGGCCGGAGCCGGTGCTGACGAAAAGAGGAACGGGCGCAATGAACGAGTGGGGCACGCGCGAGGCGAACAGCTTGCCGCGCACTTGATAGCCCTTGTCGGTGCGGCGCGCGGAGAAGCTCACCTTGTAATGAGGAATGGCGGTTCCCCGGACATATTCGTCGAAGAACCACTCCATGGAGCGGCCGCCCTCGAGATCCATTTTCGGGGTCATGACGGCTTCCACTTCGCGCTGGAATTGAAGAGTGGTGAGGCTTTTCTGGGCGTACTTGGAGACCAGCGACTTCAGCAGAGCCATGAAGCGCGCGTCGGGATTCGGCGTATTGGGCTGGCGGAGCATTTCCCGGAGCATATGCATGATCCAAGCGCCTTTGCCATAGAACACTTGATCGTAGGCGGAAGCCGACTTGGAGGAGACCAAGCGCATGCCCATGATGAGCGCGCCGGTTTCGGCAGGCGGAAGGTCTTCGTTGGGGGGTTTAATGAGAAGACCCTTGCGGTAGCGGTCGAGCCAGGCGTGGAGCGTGTGGTCCGGATTTTTCTGTGAGTCGGCAAAAAGCAGGGCGAGATAATTGGCGATAGCTTCGTTGATCCACTGATCGCGGTAGCTGGACCAGCCAACGACATTCCCCCACCATTGGTGAGCCACTTCGTGAAAAGGAACAATTTGCGTGAAGAGTTCCTGGCCGGTCGAGTTGAGGCCGGCACGCTGCTGGGTTTCGGGAGACAGAAAGGAGTAAGTGGAGATGTAGAGAAGTCCCGGCCAGCCCTGCCCGAAGGCGCCGGGTATTTGAGAGACGCCGAGATGACGAAACGGAAAGGGACCGGAATATTGTTCGCAGAAATGGATGGAGGAATCGACTTCACGGGCAAGCTGCTTCAAGGTATCCGCGGGACTCGGAGTCACGGGCTCTTCGGCTATGTAGGCGTTAGGGAAATCGGCGCTGGGAACTTTGATGGCGGGACTGAGGTCCACGATGACACGGCTCAAGCGGGCCTGGATGGCCTCTTCGAGCTGTTTATTCGCGTAAACATCAATGAAATGGTTTTCCGAGGACACGGAAGCCACGGCGTACTCGCCGAGGTTGAATCCGGCTTGGGTGACCGGCTGTTCCGTCTTCCAGTGCGCGACGCGAAATTCGCCCTCTTCGTGCTCGTCGGATTTTTCGCCGGTGGCGACAAGGCGAAGACGCTTGGGCCAGCGGAGGGTCATGTCGTAGAGGGAGAATTCGGCGGTGTCACCATGGTGGGGGAACCAGCTTTCGCGCTCGCCGACGAAAAGGACGGCGTTACCGGCGTTTTCGATGACGTTGCCGCGATAGCGGAAATTCAAGGTGAAGGTCTCGCCCGCCGGAAGAGGCTTGGGGAGGAAGACGCAGAGGGAATCTTCGCCGCGGTAACGCAACTGCTGACCGGTGAGGCCCTCATTCTGGAAAAAGACGAGAGGAGCGCCGGATTCGAAGGAGATGGATTCGACCTTCAGGGAGCGCGCGAGTTGGATGAAGAGTAGTTGTTCGCCGCCGGTGACAGAACGGAAATCGGCGGAAGTATTTCCTTCGAGGGAGTTGTCCGGGTGGATGGTGGTGTTGATGTGGTATCGCAGAGCGGTGAAGGGAACCGGTGGAGGAGAATATCCGGGCGAAGAGTAGGAAGTCCAGACGTCGTAATGCATGACATTGTCGACGAAGCGGGGTTGCCCGATCATGAAATTCTCCATGCGCATTTCATCGGCCAGGACGTCAAATGGGCCGGTGACCACGCCATCAATTCCCGCATGGAAGAAATGCCGGGGGGCGGAGGAAAATTCCTCGAACAGGATGCGCAGCGAGTGGGAAGAGTTGAGACGCGCGACATTGGGTGCCCAAACGGTCGCGAAGGATACATCGGGCGAGGGCTGGAGGCCGGCGCGCTGGAATTGCGCCAGGAGGTCCTTGGCAGTGTCATCGGTGAAGCGCACGTAGGCGGAAACGAATTGTTGGTCCAGGACGGGGGCCCCGAGGAAACGCGCCATCTGCTGCTTTTCCGCAGGATCGCGCGGGAGGGCAAGAGCGTGGCCCAGACCGGAGAAGACAAAGCCGGTGATGCGGCTTTCGAAGGGAGCGTAGAAGGCGAAGCGACCCTCTTGAAAAGTGAGGACGGCATCGCCATGACGGATTTCGATGTGGTCTTGAGTGGAGACCGTGTAGACGCTTTGTGAATCGAGGGAGAGAGCGTTAAGAGAAGCGAGGAGGTCGCGGGGCGAGAGATCGGAGGCGCGGCAAGTTGCTGGCCACGAAGCGAGAAGAAACAGGCAGGCGGAGAGGAGTTTCACGCAAAGAGTGTAGTCATATTCGGCATGAAGGAACAAGGCTGCCGCAGATGGAGCGCCCCGGAGGTTTAAAATAGAAAAATGCAACGAAGGTGGAACGCAGGAAGGATCGCGTGCCTGCTGGGCGGCATGCTGCTGGCGGCAACAGCCGCGCGCGCGGACAAAATCGTCCTGAAAAACGGCCAGAAAATCCTGGCGTACAACGTGGTGGAGGATGGGGACAAAGTCCGGTACGAGACATCCGCGGGGCAATTGACGTTGCCGAAGTCCATCGTGGATCACATTGAAAAAGGGGGGTTGCTGCCGGTTACGGAGTCACCCGGGGCGGCCGCGGCAAATCTGAACATCGCACCGCCCGCGATGGAGACCACGGCCAATGCTACTGAGATAGATCGCGGCGCGGTTCACGACGGCTCGATTGACCGGAATTACATCGCGCAGTTGGAGGAAGAGGCACGCGGAGGCAGCGCCAACGCCAATGAACGAGCCGCGCAGGCGCATCACGCGGCATCTCAGTTTGAACTTTCCCATGGGGACCTGGATCGCGCGTTGAGCGAGGCGCGGGCGGCGGTTTCCTACACGCCGGAGCAAGCAGTCCTGCTCATGAATGTCGCGTATATCCAGTTACAGCGAAGCGAGTTCCGGGAGTCGCTGGAGTTCCTCGACCATGCCAGACGGCTGGCGCCGGACAATGCCGATGTGTACAAGCTGTCCGGCTGGGCCTATTACGGGATGAACCGACCGGATCTGGCGGTGAAGGATTGGAAGAAAGCGCAGTCCATTCATCATGATGCGGACGTACAGACCGCGCTGGAAAAGGCGGAGCGTGACATCCGGGAAGAGGAGGATTACCGGGAAAACGAGAGCGCGCACTTTCAGTTGCGATACAACGGCGCAGCGGAACCGGGACTGGCACGCGACGTTCTGCACACGCTGGAGGGGCATTACCAGCAGATCGAAGCGGCGCTGAACTACTCGCCACCCGAGCCCATTGGAATCGTGCTGTACACGGAACAGGGATTTGCGGACATCACGAGAGCGCCGCAGTGGGTAGGGGCGCTGAATGACGGGCGAATCCGCGTGCCGGTGCAGGGTTTGACGGGAGTGACCCCGGAGTTGTCGCGCGTTCTGCGGCATGAATTGACGCACAGCTTCATTCAACAGAAGACCCACGGGCGTGCGCCGACATGGCTGCAAGAAGGCGTAGCGCAATGGATGGAAGGAAAACGAAGCGATGAAAGCGCGGCCGTGCTGGTGCAGGTCTACGAACAAGGACATGCGGCGCCACTGGGGAAGCTGGAAGGCTCGTGGATGGGCCTATCGGAAGATATGGCGCGGTATTCGTATGCCTGGGCGCTGGCAAACGTGGAATTCATCGTGCAGACCGGCGGGATGGGAGATATCGAGAAGATTCTCGATCGAATCGCGGCGGGGCGGCCGGCCGAGGAGGCGCTGCGCGAAGTGCTGCACAGTGATTACGGGGACTTGATGCAGGGGACGGTGGAGTATCTAAAGAAGAGCTACGTGCGGTGAGACGCCCATTGCGCACCTATTGAGCATTGCATAATATAGTTACACAGGAAAAAGCTCGGCTTGTTGCCAGAAGGCCAAGATCAGAGTGGGGCGGCGACGCATACGTTTCAGGGCGCGGATGGCGTGCAGGCTCAGATCGC
>Ga0326728_10003964_pt1 | contig 44665 bp, 43 predicted proteins | sample MB3enrmetagenome_FD_207602 | JGI IMG/M metagenome (GOLD analysis project Ga0326728, IMG submission 207602) | Lab enriched peat soil microbial communities from McLean, Ithaca, NY, United States - MB31MN | ecosystem: Environmental > Terrestrial > Soil > Wetlands > Peat | place: USA: New York...
GAAGGGTGAGACATGAAGGTTCTCCTCTCTGACAGTATTATACGCTGTCAGGGCAAGAAGCGCAACCACCTTTGTCGCTCCTCCCGCGAATTGTGCAACTTCTATGTCGTGCGCCCCGTGAAGTGGTACTCCTTGACACTCGCAAAACCCGCATGATACATTGGCGGTTCCTTGCATGGTAGCCAATACTCACCCTTGAGGCCTATAGATTTTAAATGGGCGTGATCTTTAGCCAGCTCGGGCATCTGTTCCTGCAGGCCATCCCTACTGTCATCTTAGTGTTTCTCCTTTTTATTGTTCTTGACCGGCTTTTCTTCCGCCCTCTGATCGCGGTCATGAAACAGCGTGAGGAGTCGACTGTGGGCGCGCTGGCGCGGGCGCGGGAGCAGGCTACGGCGGCGGAGACGAAGGCGCGCGAGTATGAAGAGGCCTTTCAAGCGGCCCGGCAGGAAGTCTACCGCCAGCGCGAGGCGGACCGGCACACAAACCTGGAGCAGCGTGACGCCGCCCTGCGGCATGCGCGCCAACAAGCCGAGGTATTGATTCGCGACGCCCAAGCCGCGCTGGCCGCCGAAGTGACTCGGGCCAAGGCGGAATTGGACGCCGCGTGCCAACCCCTGGCGGAAGAGATTTCCCAAAGCCTGGTGGGGCCCGATTCCACCCCCGGCGGGCAAGGGAGGTTGCGACTTTGATCCGTACGCTTCGCCAAGCCGCCTGGTTCGGCCTCCTGGGGATTTGCCTGGCAGGGTTTGCCTCCGTGCGGGTGGCGTGGTCGCAGGGGTCGGAGCCGGCGGGGAAGGAAGAGAAATCCGAGCCGGCCCACGAACTGCTTTACAAAACCATCAACTTCGTAATTCTCGTGGGCGGACTCGGTTACATTCTGCGCAAACCGATGGCGGAGTTCTTCAGTTCGCGCTCCGCCTCCATTCAGAAGGCTCTGGACGAGGGCCGAAAGGCGCTGGAAGCTTCGCAAGCCCAACTCCGGGCAGTGGAAGAGAAGCTGGGACGGCTGGAAGCGGAAATTGCCGCCTTCAAGGAATCCGCCGCGCGGGAAATGGAAGCGGAGCGCCAGCGCTTGAAGCAGGCCAGCGCGGAGGAAGCAGCCCGAATTTTGGAATCCGCGCGCGCCCAAACGGACACGGCCGTGCGTGGAGCCAAGCTGGAACTGAAAAACTACGCCGCGCAGCAATCGGTGGCTCGCGCGGAGGAATTGATTCGCGCCCGCCTGGATGACTCCGGCCGCCGGCGGCTGGTGGCGCAATTTGTAGCGACCATCGAATCCAAAGAGCGGAAAAACTAGCTATGCCGACCGTCGTTGCCAATCGTTACGCGCGCGCCCTTGCGGATGTGGTTGCCTCCACTGCGAATTACCGCCAGGTGCTGAGCGAACTGGAAGATTTCAGCGCGGCTTATCACCAGAGCCTGGAACTGCGCGAGGTTTGCGAAACCCCTGCCGTTGGTATTGCGCAGAAGTTAAGCGTGCTGGCAGCCCTCGCCGGGAGAATGGGCAGTTCGCATGTTACGCTGAATTTCCTGCGCGTGCTGATGAGCCATTATCGGATGCCGCTGCTGGAGGAAATCATCCAGGCCTTCCGCAACATTTCCTACGCGCGCCTGGGGATCGTGCGGGTAAAGATCTCTTCCGCGTCGGATCTGTCCAACGAGGAGCGGGTACTTCTCCAGGCGCGATTCGATGAGCTGACCGCGAAGCAGTCGGAGTTGGAATTCCACCTGGACGGTAACTTGATTGGGGGCCTCGTGGCGCAAATCGGAAGCACGGTTTATGACGGCTCGATTCGCGGGAACTTGGACAGGATTCGGGAACAATTGCTCGAGCAATAGGGAAGCTTTCAGCTATTAGCTATCAGCCGTCAGCTAATCCCTTAGCTGATGGGTGAAGCTGCCAATCGGAAGGATTGTAGCTGAAAGCTGAGAGCTGAAAACTGAGAGCTAATAAATGCCACAAATCAAAGCTGACGAAATCACCAAGATTATTCGCGAACAGATCGAGAACTTCGACCGCAGCGTGACGGTGGCGGAGGTGGGCTCGGTCATCTCCGTGGGAGACGGCGTCGCCCGCATTCACGGCCTTGACCGCGTCATGGCCGGCGAACTGCTCTCCCTGCCGCACGACGTGGCGGGGTTGGCGCTGAACCTGGAAGAAGACCAGGTGAGCGCCGTGTTGCTCGGCGATTACACCAAGATCCAGGAAGGCGACATCGTCAAGCGCACCAACCGTATCATGTCGGTGCCGGTGGGCGAGGCCCTGGTGGGCCGCGTCGTGGATGCGCTGGGCCGCCCCACAGACGGCAAGGGCCCCATCATCACGGATCAGTACAGCCCCATTGAACGCATCGCCCCGGGCGTGGTGGATCGCCAACCCGTGCGTGAGCCGCTGCAGACGGGAATCAAGGCGATTGACTCCATGATTCCCATCGGACGCGGCCAGCGCGAGCTGATCATCGGCGACCGCCAGACGGGGAAAACCGCCGTGGCGGTGGACACCATCCTGAACCAGCGCGGCGGCGATGTGATTTGCATCTACGTCGCGATCGGCCAGAAACGATCCACCATCGCCCAGGTCATCAAAACCCTGGAAGAGTACGACGCCATGAAGTTCAGCATCGTGATCGAGGCGAGTTCTTCCGACCCGGCTCCCATGCAGTTCCTTTCTCCTTATGCCGGATGCTCGATGGGCGAGTACTTCCGCGATCACGGGCGCCACGCCTTGTGCATTTACGACGATCTCTCCAAGCACGCGGTGGCGTATCGCGAAATCTCGCTGCTGCTGCGGCGTCCCCCCGGGCGTGAAGCTTATCCCGGCGATGTCTTCTATCTCCACTCGCGCCTCTTGGAGCGCGCCGCCAAGGTCAGCAAGGACCTGGGCGCTGGGTCGCTCACGGCGCTGCCCATTATTGAAACGCAGGCCAGCGACGTCTCGGCGTACATTCCCACCAACGTCATCTCCATCACCGACGGCCAGATCTATCTGGAGACCGACCTTTTCAACAGCGGCGTCCGGCCGGCGGTGAACGCGGGCATCTCCGTGTCGCGCGTGGGTGGCAACGCCCAAATCAAGGCCATGAAATCGATCGCCGGAATGTTGCGCCTGGAAATGGCCCAGTTCCGCGAGTTGGCGGCTTTCGCTCAGTTCGGCAGCGACCTGGACAAAGCCACCATGGCGCAATTGAACCGCGGGCGGCGGCTGGCGGAAATCCTGAAGCAGGATCAATACAAACCCTTGGCGGTGGAAAAACAGATCGCCATCATCTTTGCCGGCACGGGCGGCTACCTGGATGACCTGCCGATTGAACAATGCCTGCCCTTCGAACAAGGGCTTTTCGATTTCATGGATACGTCGTATCCGGCAGTAGGGAAGCAGATCGCGGAGAAGAAAGAAATTACCGAGCCCCTGCGCGCGGAAATGCGCAAAATGCTCGACGAGTTCAAAGCGAAGTTTGTGGCGGAGAACAAGGCGAAAGGATGAATCACCAAGACACAAAGACACAAAGAAAAGCAGAGACTAAGAACACAAAGGCAGAAATCCACCTATTTGGTGCTTGTGCTTCCGGCTTTTTGTGATTTTTCTTGGTGTCTTGGTGGTGATCTTCAAAAAATGGCAGCCCTTCTCGATATTCGACGCCGGATCCGCTCGGTAAAGAGCACGCAGCAAATTACCCGGGCGATGAAGATGGTGGCGGCGGCGCGTCTGCGGCGCGCCCAGGACCGCATTTTCAACGCGCGGCCCTATGCCAACCAGATGATGACGCTCCTGGCGAGCGCCGCGGCGCGCACCACCGACCGCTCGAATCCGCTGCTTGCCGTGCGGCCCATCGAGCGGCAACTTCTGGTGCTGGTCACCGCGGACCGCGGGTTGTGCGGGGGCTTCAACACCAACCTGATTCGCGCCGCGCAGAGTTATCTGGATGAACACCACGACCGGGACGTTTCCTTCGTCGTGGTGGGCCGCAAAGGACGCGACTACTTCATCCGGCGGCCCGTGAAGGTGGTGGGCGAGCACATCAACATTTTTGGCCGTTTGGAATTCAGCCAGGCACAACCCATTGCCAAGCGCATCATCGATCTGTACACGGAAGAGAAAGTGGACGCGGTGGATTTCATTTACAATGAGTTCAAGTCCGTCATGACCCAGCGGGTGATGGTGGAGCGCTATCTCCCCATCAAGCCCATTGTGCCGGCCCAGGGCGAGGCGCTGATCGATTACATTTACGAGCAGCCGGCGCAGGAAATCTTCAATGTCCTGCTGCCGCGCTATGTAGAAATTGAAGTTTACCGGGCGCTGCTGGAATCGCAGGCAGCGGAACTGGCGGCGCGCATGACCGCCATGGACGCGGCCACAAACAATGCCAAGGAAATGATCGAATCCCTGACGCTGTACATGAACCGCGTCCGGCAGGCGCAGATCACGCGGGAGATTATTGAAGTGGTGAGCGGAGCGGCGGCAACTTAGGAAAGTCGTCAGTTATCAGTTGTCAGTCATCAGTTAAAGATCAACCCGCCGCGAAGATTGAGTTGTTTGACTGAAGACTGAAAACTGACGACTGACAACTGTTCTCCAGAAAGGATTCACGATGTCAGAGCAGCACGTTGGCAAAGTGGTGGAAGTCATCGGGCCGGTGGTGGTGGTGGCGTTTGAGGGCGGCTATCTTCCCGCGATTTACAACGCCGTGCGGATCACTTCCCAAGGCTTCGAGACGCCGAGTCCTATCGACGTCATTGCGGAGGTCGAACAGCACTTGGGCGAAGGCCGCGCCAAGTGTGTATCGATGCAGCCTACGGACGGCATGGTGCGCGGCATGATCGTGGAGGACCAAGGCGGGCCCATCACCGTGCCGGTGGGCAAGGGCACGCTGGGACGGGTGATGAACGTCATCGGGCAACCGGTTGATAAACTGGGTCCTGTGGCTTGCCAGGAACGCTGGCCCATTCACCGGCACGCGCCTTCACTCGAGGAGCAGAACACCAACCTGGAGGCTTTTGAGACCGGGGTGAAGGTGATCGACCTGCTCGAGCCCTACCTGAAAGGCGGCAAGACGGGCCTGTTCGGCGGCGCGGGCGTGGGCAAGACGGTCATCGTCATGGAAATGATCCACAACGTGGCCATGAAGCACGGCGGTGTTTCGGTGTTCTCCGGCGTGGGCGAGCGCACGCGCGAAGGCAACGACCTGTGGTTGGAAATGCAGGAAGGCGGCGTGATGGTGGCGGGCGACCCCGACAAATCCAAAGTCGCCCTGATTTATGGCCAGATGACCGAGCCCCCCGGCGCGCGCCTGCGCGTGGGCCTGACGGGCCTTACCGTGGCGGAGTACTTCCGCGACGTGGGTGGTCAGGACGTGTTGCTGTTCATTGATAACATATTCCGGTTTACGCAGGCAGGTGCGGAAGTTTCGGCGCTGCTCGGCCGCATGCCCTCCGCCGTGGGATACCAGCCCAACCTTTCGACGGAAATGGGCGAGCTTCAGGAGCGCATTACTTCCACCAAGACGGGTTCGATCACCTCCGTGCAGGCCATTTACGTGCCTGCCGACGACTTGACCGATCCGGCGCCGGCCACGGCCTTTTCGCACCTGGACGCCACCACCGTCCTCAGCCGCGCCCTCGTCGAAATCGGCATCTACCCGGCCGTCGATCCCCTGGCTTCCACATCCCGCGTTCTCGATCCGCGCATTGTGGGGCACGAGCATTACGATGTCGCACGCCGCGTGAAGGCCATTCTGCAAAAGTACAAGGACCTTCAGGACATCATCGCCATCCTGGGGATGGACGAGCTTTCGGAAGAAGACAAGGTCACGGTGGCGCGGGCTCGCAAGATTCAGCGCTTCCTTTCGCAGCCCTTCTTTGTGACCAAGCAGTTCACGGGTATGGAAGGCCGCTACGTGAAGCTGGAAGACACCATCAAGGGCTTCAAGGAATTGGTGGACGGCAAGCACGACGCCCTCACCGAGCAGGCATTCTACATGGTGGGTACCATCGAGGAAGCCATGGAGAAGGCCGAGAAGCTGAAGGCGGCGGCGTAGGGATTGGATCATTTTTTCATCGGGTCATCGAATCATTGAAAGGCTGTCAGTGGTCAGTTGTCCGTGGTCAGTTACAGGCGACAGGCGGACATCGAAGGTTAAGAGCCACTGACAACGGACAGCCTTTAGAAGAACCGATCGAATAAACCTATGGCAGAGATCCTATTACCGACAGAGATTCGCCTTGACATCGTGACGCCGGACCGCCTGGTGGCGCATGATGCGGTGACCGCTGTGACGATGCCGGGGAAGAACGGCTATTTGGGAATCCTGCCCGGACACGCCCCTCTGCTGACGGAGCTTGTCCCTGGCGAGTTGGAGTACACGTCCCACAGCGCCAAACACGTTTTAGCGGTGAACTGGGGATTCGCTGAAGTCCTGGGCGACCGCGTCATCGTGCTGGCGCAGTCGTGCGAACGGGCCGAGGAAATCGATGTGCCGCGCGCGGAGAAAGCCAAGACCCGCGCCGAGGAACGCTTGAAGCGATTCAATGATCCACAAGTGGACATGGAGCGCGCCCGCGAATCCTTGCGCCGCGCCATGGCTCGACTGGAAACCGCACACAAACTCCGAGGGTAATCGGAATTTCCTGCCTGCCCATAAGAGATGCCCAACACAAAAGTTTAAGGGGGAGGCTTGCCGCGCAGACGAAGGCCGTGTAGTGTCTTGTGGCGCGGGCGGGATGCAGGATAATACCTGTGCGCAGCACCTTGGAGTGCGTGCGGCTCGACGCCGCCTTTGCCTTCCTTTTCAGCAGTCGGGTCAGGTGGCTTGAGGAAGGGCTTTAGATATCGGGTAGATTCCAGGGCGGCGTCGAGCCGCACGCACTCCAAGGTGCTGCGCACAGAGGCATCAACACAGGTGGCACAATGCAAAAAGAAGCCATTGAGATTGTCCTGGGCGATATCACGGATCAAGAAGTCGACGCCATCGTGAACGCGGCAAATAACTCGCTCCTGGGCGGTGGGGGTGTGGATGGGGCAATTCATCGCGCCGCGGGGCCGGAACTCCTGGCGGAATGCCGCACGTTGCACGGCTGTCCCACCGGCGAGGCCAAGATTACCCGCGGCTACCGCCTCCCGGCGCGGTGGGTTATCCACACCGTGGGCCCCATTTGGGGCGGCGGCCATGAATCCGAGGATGAGTTGCTGGCCAACTGTTACCGGCGGTCGCTGGAGCTCGCCCTCCAGAATGGTGCGCGCAGCGTGGCCTTTCCCGCCATTAGCACCGGCGCTTACGGATTCCCTATGGAACGCGCCACGCGCATTGCGGTGCGCGAAGTGCGCGCCTTTCTGGAGAAGAACCCGGCCGTCGAAAAAATTCTCTTCGTTTGCTTCGATTCCCACGCGCGCAACTGTTATCAACGGGTGCTGATGGAAAGCTCGCAGGGGCGCTGAAGTGGTGGCACGGGCAGCCTGCCCCCGCGAGTTTCTACATTTCCGGAGCCGTAAGCTAACTCGGCGCGGCGCGGACTCTGTCCTCAGGGGGTGGAAAGGCGGGCCGCCACGCCATCCCTCGCGAGCTCTTCCCACCTGATCCGGAGACGGCAAAGGATGCCCTCCTTCGGCTTTCGGTGGTTAGGCAACTATAAATCCATGTGGATTCGAAAATGCTGCAAATCGCACGGAGATTCGGTCAATTCGCGCGAAACTGTGCCGCTACCTCTGCCACAACCATCGTAAGCTACCGGTTTGACCTAAAGGTCATGATCCGAATTTGCTTATACTTTTGGGCAAGGGCACCAAAGGTCGTAATTTCCGGGTACGTCTCCAGTTGGTGAACGACGCGCGTTTGTTTGGTGAGAGCACCCCCGTCCGCCTCGAAGACGGCTGCGACATGCTTACCGAAGTGGAGAAGCAAACCCCTTCCTACAAGGTCTGGTGTTGCGGTAATAGGTCCTCGCTGCCCGTAGGCAATCCCGTTCTGAAACCCCACGAAGTCATCGACGGAATCCAGATAGGGCAGCAGGTCTTTGGGGTTGACGTATGGGATATTCCACCCTTCGCGCCGCTTGCCATAAATGATGAAGTTGCTGCAATCGGCGCCGTAGCGGGCGTCGGCGCCGACCTTGCCCTGAACCCGTAACAAGGCGGCCCCATATACATAGGGCAGGTTGAAGATCTCCGTCAGCTTTCCGGTGTAATCTTCGCCCCTGTATCGCGAGAAACGAAGCACATTGGACCGGAAGGTCTGCTTGTCCTTGACGACCTCACAATACACGCGGAGAGTTCCCCACCCGGTTCTTCTATCCAGGAAGGGAATGAATGTTTTCCCATCAACATCAAGCAGTCCGTCTGCTGGGGGCACGGCCACTTCCTTGTAGAGCAGGTATTTTGGAGCATCGTCTGCGAACCCCTGGCGTTCGTCCGCCAGGTTGTACTCCTCATGCGCAGGCACCACAACTTTCCAATGGACTTGCATGTGTGGCGAAGCTCTCCAGTTTTCAATCTTCACCCGGAACGGCTCATCTGCCGGGATCTCATTCGGATCGCGTTCTTCTTCACGATGGTCGCCCACCCACAATCCAAGCTTCGGCACACGGTTGTCGCTCGCCCAACGTTGGAGAAGTGCTTCCCATCTTTCTCTTTCGGTGTTGACCTCGATCCGGGCGGCGGTTTGGAGAAAGAATGTCCGCAAGAAACTGGGCGCGTTCTCCACCTCGTAGTGTGGGACCGGCTTCCTTTGCCGATAGAATTCCTTGGCTCTTTCGGACCGATCTTCCCCCACTGACGCGAACGGCTCGTAATGAATATCTGTATTGATCACACGCGCTACGGAGGTCATGGCGTCGTACAGCAAGGCGTCGGCGCGCTCCGCTGAAAGCAGATAAGGCCTTGAAATTGCAAAAGTAATAGCCTTGAGACGGGGAAACCCTAAGGCGATGTCCACAACTCGATCCATTTTGGACCGGACAGCCCCCGCGTCCCCCCCCGCGGCGAAATAGTCCAAATCGACGCTGACAATAGCCGGCTGATCGAGCTTCAGCTTAGCGAAGCGATTCAAGTCCAACAGTTCGAACTTTCCGCCGAAATCACCCTCGCGGCGCCCCAGAGCCATCTCATGCGCATTGATCTCTTGCCGCACTTCGCGGCGCCTTGCGGCAATCTGCGCGTCGGAAAGAAAGTCACCCGCCACCCACCAAACCTTGGTGATCGGATGGGGAATCAGTGGTTCGATCCAGTTGAAACATTGGATGGCGCCGGCGGTGCGCCATCGCCGGACCAACAAATCGAGACTATCCTCCCCGGCCGCCTCCGCGACCTTGTCGCGGATCGAGTCGGATCCCAGAATTTCGCTGGCGTCGCTGTGGGCGTCGATCAAAACCAACTGGTAGTCGGCGTCAAGGGGAACGTTCTGGATAATCCAGTAGAAACTGCCGGTGTGGGCGTCTTCAAAATAGACCGGCAGGTTGGCGGGCGAGCCGGCAAAGGCGGTCGCGCACGAGGCAAAACAAAGCACAGACATTAGATGATTCAGCTTACCGGGCACCTTGGACCTCAGGCTTGGTCTTCAGCCGCTTTCGCAAAAGAACCTCGCTGATACACGTATCGTCGTACTTGGTTCCGGGATAAATCTTTTTCACCCTTAGGGTGATGGTTTGGGCTTTCCCGGTATAAGCGCCGAGGTCGATCAACTCGTAGCCCTTCTTGGTATTTGGGCCAAACGAAATGTATTCGTCCGGCAGCGTAGCCGTTACTTGATGCTGGCCGTTGACCAGAACTTCGATCTCCTGCACACGGTTATTGGCATAGTAGAGCGCTTTCGATTTCGCGAAGCCCGGGATCAGTCCTATTTGGTCGACGTGTTCCGGCGTGGTCAGTTGGAGCGTCAGGCTTTCGTTGATCCCTCCGTTCCTGCCTGCAACCCAGGCCGTAGTGGGGTCAAAATCGCCCACAGCTTTGGCGGGGTACCCCGCTTTTTCCGACGACGCCACGGCCGCGTAACCATGGAAGTCGAAGTAGTATTTGTTCCCCTCGAACGAGTACCAGCTCGCGTTCCCGCGATCATCTGAATTGTTCAGGGCATAGTTAAAAATGGTGTTGAACTTATCGTTCAAGCACACTTCGATATTGTCCTCTGCCGTTGGCTTGAGGTCGGAGAATTCCCACACAAATCCGCCTGCAGCTTCATGAAATCGATTCCGGGGTTTGATGAAGATGGACTTGGGATCAATGGTGACAGCCCGAATAGTCACCTTGCCTTTTTCAATCGGCCCCTTCCAGGCGGCACCGGTGGACAAAAGATAGCGGAAATAGTCATCGTTCTCGGTGGCATCGTCAGATACGTAGCTGGAACTTTCTTCATAGAGCGACTCATATCGAATCGTCACATTTTTCGTTTCCCCTTTTTCAAAGCGGACCGTGGAGACCAGCCACCAGAGGGTTTGTTGCGAGGGCTGGTTGTTTTCCTCATCCTTCTCAGATAACCAAGCCCCTTCGGCGATTTTTGCGAAATCCGGGTCGAACAATGTCTTCCAATTTCCCAGGCTGCCCTGTTCGATGTGGTAGGGCACAACCCGTCCGCCGGCCATGAGTTGATAATCCTCGACTTCTAGCAAACGTGTGGACTTCGAACTCATGGAGAGACAGGGGAAACCTGCCCGCACGTCCACAGCTTCGCCCGTATTTCTTAACACGTAGTCGACTTGTACCTTCGCTCGATCGCGATAAAGTTGAATCAGCAGATTTTCACTCTGCATTTCGACCTGCGTTGTGCCGAATGCCTTGAACCCGCCGGTCGCAACGCTACCCCCAGCTTCGCCTCCCCAGTTAGCGCGAAGTGGAGGGGCTCCCATAATCAACACCACGCTGATGGCCAACAAGCGCCTCATAATCGCCTCCTATTTTGCGGTTCGCCGTCGGGCATGCTGGGCTTGCCCGGTGGCACGGCGCGACGCAGTGCCGCAACCCGACGCTTACGGTCAGGGGCAATTCCGGTCTCCGAACAACTATCCTCGCAATAATGCAGACTTTCAAGCCGACAGACGAATTGCGCGGAGAAAGTGACAGATGATTCCCATTGGCCGAGACTCGAAAATGCGCATTTGTTAGCTGAGGCGACACTTTGCAGGACCATTACCGAGGGCCTGCTTGTGGCAAAGGGCAACGCGACATCGGCCACTTTGACGAGAAAAGGACGAAAAGCAGCATTCGAAGGAAAATTGCGCCAGCGCTACCAGCTATTCCCTGCCTCTGAGAATTGCTGCCATCACGCGCGGGCTACGCCTTCCGTGCATTACGGCCACAACCCACAAGGGTCTTTCATTCGGCGCATAGGCAATCAAGTAGTCACGCATCACAATAAACCGCAGAGGGCGTGAAGTGAGGTCAGGCCGTTTGTGGCCCTGACTGGGAAACTTAACCAAGGCGCGAATCGCGGACAGAATCTCGGCAATGATCCGGTCGGCGGCGTCGAGATTGTCGGCGCGAATGTATTCCCAAATCTCATCTAGATCAAAGCGGGCTTCGGGATGGAATGCGTATCCGGTCATGAACCGGGCTGCGAACGACGTGCGGCAGCGCTCTTCTCGCGAAAGTGGGCTTCAACCTCGTCACCGGGGATCGGCTTCACCCTGCCGGATTTCAGGTCGTCATAGCGGTTGTTGAGCATCTCACGGGCTTTGATCAGCTCCTCAACATATCCCGCCATGGCGTCTTCAACGAGATCGTCAGTGCGGCGACCGCTTTGCGCGGCGAGTTCTTTGAGCTTCTTTTCCGTCTCGGGCGTGAATTGTACTTCCATGAGCTGTAGAATACCGGAAAAACGCCATGCGGGCAATGCGGTTCAAGCGATGCGGTTCAAGCGAGCAGGCCGGGCAACTGTGCCACCAGCGCTTGACTTCCGGATACCCTTCGGATAGTTTTGCTCGGAAGAACTTCGTCGGGTCCATTCTATGAAAAAAGCTTGGGGGCGGTGGGTGTGGCTGGCCGTAGGGGCCATCGTCATCGTCTTGATCTTTTACAACCTGAGCCGGAATCCGGAGTGGCGTAATTTCCGCTGGGACCACCTTTGGCGTTCGATCGTGGACGCGCGCCGTGACTACTTGCTGCTGTCGTTGCTCCTCATCTATAGCACTTATCTGGTGAGGGCAATTCGCTGGCAATTCTTTATGGCTCCCATCAAAGCTGCTTCGCTGTGGGTTTTGTTTGTCGGCCAGATCCTGGGGTTCAGCTCGATTTTCCTGGTGGGGCGTCCCGGAGAACTTGTTCGTCCCGCTTACATCGCCAAAAGGGAAAATGTTCCCATGAGCGCCATGAGCGCTGTGTGGTTGCTCGAGCGCGTTCTCGACACCATCGCCATGGTCGTACTCTTCGCCGCCGCGCTTTACTTTGAACCGGTAAACCCGGACACGCCCCGAGGCGTCTTCGCCCTGCACGAGATGCACGAGGGCGGGCACTTGCTCTTCGCATTTACCGCCCTGCTGATTCTGGGTTTGGTGCTTTTCCGCATGAAGCCCGCGGTCATGAGCGCCTTCGTGCTGAAACTGTTTCGCTTTCTTCCCGAACGCCCCCTGCGTTTTTTCGCCCACCTCTTGCGTTCTTTCGGACAGAGCTTGAGCCTGATACGCGGTTGGAAAGGGCTGGCCGGCAGCGTGGTGACGACCGCCGTCCTGTGGGTGATTAATACCACTATCGTGTGGCTGATTTACAAGAGTGTGCGGCACCACCATGGGAACCTGCCCTGGCTAGCCGCGGGCTTGACCCTTTTCTGCGCGGCCGGCGGGTTGATCATACAATTTCCCGGTATCGGCGGCGGCTACCAGGTCGGAGTGATTCTGGCTCTTACCGAAATCTTCAATGTCCCTCCGGAGCCCGCCACTGGGGCGAGCATCTTGCTTTGGATTATGAGTTCCGTCCCCTGCCTGGCTCTGGGACTCGTCCTGCTGATCCATGAGGGATTGTCGATCCGCAAGCTGGAAGCCATTACCGAAGAGGAAGAGAAGGCTGTGAGTTTGGAAGAAAACTAACGCGGATTTTACGAGGTGAACCACCAACGTGAGATGTCCATTCTGCGGGCACGTCGAAGACAAAGTTGTGGATTCCCGCGAGGCGAAGATCGGCGACACCATCCGCCGTCGCCGCCAATGCGAGAAATGCCGCCGGCGCTTCACGACCTACGAACGCATTGACGAAATCCCCTACATGGTCGTCAAGAAAGACGGCCGGCGCGAGAAATTCGACCGGCAGAAGGTGCTGGCAGGCTTGCTGAAGGCTTGTGAGAAGCGCCCGGTGGCCATGGGCAAGCTGGAGGCGCTGGTCAACGAGATAGAATCGCACGTGGCGGAATCACCCGACCGCGAACGTCCGGCAACGGAACTCGGCGAACTGGTGATGAACCGCCTTAAGAAACTCGATAAAGTCGCTTACGTGCGTTTCGCTTCCGTCTATCTGGACTTCAAGGACGTCCGCGAATTCATGGACGAGTTGAAGGACTTGCTCAAAGCCAAGGGGAAGTAAGTTAGGGGTTCGGGGAATTATGAATTCGGAATTATGAATTGTGGATTTGACAACTCGAATTCCATCCGTGCCAGACTAAGCCCAAAAGCTCCAGCAATCATAATTCAGAATTCACAAATCATAATTTGCCTTCGCCCCTAACCCCTCGTCCATGGTGTAGATGAAGGCGCCAAAGGTTTTGAAGGTATCAAATCCCAGCCGCTCGTAGAGCCGTACGGCGCCGGCATTGGCATCCGTCACGGTCAGGGTGACCTGCTCAAAACCATCCTGCACGAGGTCCTGAAACCCTGCCTCCATCAGCGCCGTGCCTACCCCCAATCCCTGGAATGACGGGCCCACCCCCACCTGCGGTATATGCGCGGTACGGGGGCGCACACTGGTCACCGTGAGGATTCCCGCCAACCGCTGCGTGGGACGATGCAACGCCATGCGCGACACCTGCGTCAGGAAATCGCCGCACCCCTGATTGTGGAAAATGTTTTCAATCAGCCGCGTTGCTCCCATCGTCGAAGCGTATTGATCGTTGATCATCGCGTCGACGTGCTGCCGGTAGGATTGGTAAAGCAACTCCGCCGCGTCGTCATGGAAACGCTTATCCCAGGGAGTCAGTACGATATTCTCCCGCACCCAGGCTTTCTCCGCCGCGGGCTCTTGATGATGCTCCGCGCCTGCCCCTTGCCGGCGGCTTTCCAGGGAGAGGCTCATGAAGCGGCGCAGATAGCTCTGGAACCGGCGGGGCAGGAAGCAGGACTCCAATTGGTCGCGCTCGTAGTGCGGAAGCTGCGCTTCAATGCGGCGCAAGCCGGGCGTTCCCAGAAGGGTCTCCAGCACGTGTTCCAGCAGTTCGCGCTCGTGGCCCATGCCCGCCAATTCCGGGTGCACAAAAAGGTCGCCGATAATTCCCTTTTCCCCGTCGTAGAAGAAAAAGCAGTAGCCGCGAATCCCTCCTTCGCCCACCAGGGCGTAACCGGAAAGCCGCTTTTCGCGCAGGCAGGCATTGATGACGCGGGTCGACGCGGCGAAGTCCCAGCGCAGCGTGTCCTGCCAGGCGCGCGATTCCGCTTCCAGAAGGTTAGCGAATTCCCTGGAATCAAACCGGCGAATATCGATGATCTCGAATCCCAAGCTGGGGGTCCTTTCCTGCATGGTGCTTTCGGGATGCGCTGAAACCCGCCCTCTAAAGATCCAGAGGCGCCAGCCACCCGACGCTGAGGGGCAACACCAGCGCCAGTATAACCCAAATTCGCAACGGCTACTTTGCGCAGGGCGCTGCCTGAGAAATATAATTGACAAACCATCAATGGCTATTGATGGCCATTCATACGCAAATTCTTGCCCTAGGATCAAGGAGTTACGGGCCGGCAGTGCGGAACAAGCGCCGGAGGGGGGGGATACGACTAAATGTCCGAACCTCTTTGGGTATAAGTCAAAAATACAAGATTCCGGCTGGTTGGGGGCAGATAATGCAGTCCAATGCGGCCATATTGTCGTATTTTCCCCAGGCGCAAATCTTTTCTGTCACTTCGCCACTCAAATTGCATTCATCTCCTTGCGGTGAGGGAATTGCCCGCGTGACCTGGCGGCCCCGGCTAGGACTTCTGGGGACCATGCCATGCGGGCGGGCTTTTTGTCGTCGCGGAAAACTGTGGCGCGTCCAGCACCGCCGAAAAAAGAGGTGAACCATGATTGAAGGCAAACTCTGTTTGACCACGGTGGAGGGCACGGGCCGCCAATTTGTAGCCCAGTCGGGCACCGGCCACGCTTTGGTGATGGACGACGCGGACGGCCACACCGGCCCCAAGCCCATCGAGTTTGCGCTGCTGGCGCTGGGCGGATGCACGGCGTTTGATATCATCAGCATTTTGCGCAAGAAGCGGCAGAAGGTGACCGGCTACGAAATCGAGTTGCACGCCGAGCAGAACTCCGAGCCGCCGGCTTACTTCACGCGCGTGGAGATCAAGCACCGGCTGCGCGGCCAAATCGATCCGGAGGCCGTGCGCGCCGCCATTCACCTCTCGGAGACCAAGTACTGCTCGGTGGGCGCCATGATTTCCAAGACCGCCAAGCTCGAGACCACGTTTGAAATCCTCCCGGAAGAAACTCCGCAGCCGATTCCGAACGCCGCGTGACGGTGCAAGGTTTAAATCTGGGCAGCACCGAAGTGCCGGGCTGAGGCCCGGCGCTACGCTCAAATTAGGACAGTACCCGGCGCGGCGCGAGTCGGCGTGCTATGATAGGGCACAATGCAGCGGGGGTTCAGGGACCGTCCGCACACTGGAGGAGCCACACCGATGACGTCGACACACCCATACGCGCAAATACTCGGCGACCGCGATCCGCTCGAGGTGCTTGCGGAAACTCAGAAACGAATTCCCGCCATCGCCCAGGCGCTCAGCCCGCAAGGTTTAAAGCGCAGCTATGCGCCGGGAAAGTGGACGGCCGCTCAGGTGCTGGCACACCTCGCCGACTCCGAGATGGCCTTTGGATTTCGGGTGCGGCAAATCATTGCGGACCCGGAGTTGGTGATTCAGCCCTTCGATGAGAATCGCTGGGCGCGGCGTTACGACCGCATGGACGGACTGGAAGCGGCGCAGACGTTCCAGTCGCTGCGCGCATGGAATCTTTCGCTGTTCCGGGTGCTGGACAAGGATGCGATGAACCAGACAGCCACCCACCCGGAGCGTGGTCCGGAGAAAGCGGAAACCGTCATCCGCATCATGGCTGGACACACGCTGAATCATTTGGCGCAACTGGAAAAGATCCTCAGCGACACCGCCGCATGACCCTCAGATTGCCTGATGCGTGAGTCGAAAGCCCACTTCCTGACATCTAAAAGAGGGCGCCCGTTTATTCCACGGGAATGCGGTCTTCTGCTCTTCCGGTGACCCAGGGATAGCAGCCCTTCTCAAATGACCGATAAGGAGGATTTTTCATGAGCACTGACTTTTTCAATATCGCAGCCATTTTCAAGACCAACACCGACCTCTTCAAGAAAACCATCAACGAGGTTCCCCCGGAGCGGTGGTTCGCGAGTCCCGGCAATGACTCAAACCACCTCATGTGGATTGCCGGGCACGTGGTGGTTCATCGCGCCAAGGTCCTCAGAATTCTGGGGCAGGAATGGTCAGCTCCCTGGGAAGGGCTGTTCGCGCGGGGCGCAAAGGCGGCGGCTCCCGAGCAATACCCGCCAGCAGCAGAAATCGTGCAGGCCTGGGATGAAGTGTCCGGCAAGCTGGCCACGTCTTTGGCCGGCGCGGCGGAAGAGAAGCTGGTGCAACCGGTTTCCAAGGGAATCACCCTGGACGGGAAGGTCAGTGGACAAATCGCGTTCCTCTCACTTCACGAAAGCTACCACGTTGGTCAAATGGCCTACCTGCGGAAGTGGCTCGGGCACGGCCAGACCGTTGGGTAGAGGGTGACGCCGCAGGGCGCCAGCAGAAGAGATTGAAAATGGCGTTATAATGAGGACTCGTCCGACCGTCATTGGGCGGGTGCCGGGTCTTGGGCCGCCGCCCTAGCGATCGATGCGGTCTTGGACAAGACACTGCCGGATTCATTGTTGCGCGCGGACCATTCGTCTAGGATTGCTGAGTGCAGATTCACGAATTCATCTGGCCGGCAGATCGAGTTGATCACATAACACGTCACGGAGTTCAGCCCGCCGAAGTCGAGGATGTTTGCTTTGGGAAAGCATTGGTTCGAAGGGCGAAGGCGTCCGGACCCAATCCCGTGTACTACGTTCTCGGGCAAACTGCCTCCGGGCGGTATCTTTTCTGTGTGGTGATTCAGTTTCCCCATGGCAAGGGTTTCCCGGTCACGGCCCGACCGATGACTCGCAAAGAAAAAGGACGATATAACAGATGGAAAAAACCATAAGAAGACAGAGCTTACCGGATACCGACTCCGTCGAAGAATTGGCTGGCTTTTGGGATCACAACGACCTCACGGATTTCGAGCACGATCTGGAAGAGGTGCGCGAACCCGTGTTTGTGCGCGCTAAGGGGGCGTCGGTGAGCATTGAACTCCGACCTGCCGAGGCTCAGCAACTCAAGAAAATCGCGCGCTCCAGGGGCGTCAGGGAAACCACCATTCTAAGGCGATGGATACTGGAACGACTTCAGGAGTCTTCCCCCCGCTAACCACTGCCTCGCAAATCATTGCACGCGCCGCCCTTACGCCTTAAAAAGAGATGGCAAATGGTCGGTCGCAAAAAACGGCAGTCCGTGTTGGGCACTGAGCTGGTAGCGCGACCCCCGTTCTTGGGGTCTGCGGTTCTTCTTGGCGAGGATCACGGGCGTCATCCCTAGAGGTCCGTTCCCGCCAGCCGAGTTGGCAGTCAATACCCCGCGCAACTTTCCAGGAAATGATACTCGCCGTCGAGGACGCCGGAGGTTTTTCCGGCTTCCGCAGCGGCCGGGTTGCTGATGAAGGCCCGCGCCTTCGCGGCGTCGGTCACTTCGAATAGAAAGAAGACGTTGTTGGGCTCCTCGACCCCCCGCCAGATGTCCTTCAGATGGAGCCCGGCGTCGCGGTGCGCGTGGGCGTGAGAATCAAACACGCCCTTCCATTTGGAAAAATCGGAAACACGGTTCCGGCATAGCATGACCATCATCGTGTATCACCCTCCCGGATTCGGATTGTGGCGAGTCGGCGAACTACCTTGCAATTGTGCCATCGCATGGCATTTTTGCAAGGTTTAATCCCAGCGTGCGGGCAGCGCGGCGGAGCCGCCACCAAGCGTGTAGGGGCCAGCGGTGCTGGCCCTCCGCCGAACGCCGTTCGGCCCTACAAAACAGGTCCGCGCTGGCTTCAACTTTCGACGGTTGACTTGAGACCTCTCCCGGGGCGGAAAAACGCGCATCACCATTCCGGTGTATATTGGTGCCATGCCTGCTTCCCACAATGTCGTTCGCCAGACCGTAAGCCTTCCTGCGGACACGGTGCGGCAGGTGCGCAGCCTGGCCAAGCAGCAACGCCTGAGCGCCAACCGGATCATCGTGGAGCTCGTGGAAGATGGGATCGAGGCCCGGAAGCGCAAGCAAAAAGAGTTCTTTGAACTCGCGGAACGATTTCGGGCCGCCACTGATCCTAAAGAGGTCGCTCGCCTCGGGGATGATCTGGGGCGCATGATTTTTGGCCACTGATGCCCTACTCGCGGGAAATTACTCGTCCCCGCCGATAATTTTATCATCGAGTGTCGCCCGCCTGTCCTCGGTGGTGAAGTGTATTTTTCCGTCACGGGAGATGGCGAAACTCAGGGGTCCACACTCGCAGCGGGTCGGCTGGGCGGTGAGAAGGTAGTCATCAACGGGGAGGCCCGGATGGGAGCGAACCGGGGTATAAGCAAGCCGATACATCCTCTGGACAAAAGGCGGAGCGTTCATCACAGGCGCAGTCGCCGGGAAACCCTCGGCAGGATGCTGGTTTTTGTAGGCTGCAAGAACATCCTGTGTTTGTCGCAGAACTCCTATTGCCCTTAATCCGGCCATCACCTGCGGACCCACACCGTCGATGTGGGGGACGGCTAGGGCCGCAAGTGCGGTAACAATTAGAAATGTTGCCCGCCCTGGCCACCGGAGCACAAAAAAGATAAACAGCCAAATCCATATCAGGGCTGTCAAGAAGGCGGCTAGGCCCCAGCCGTAAAGGTAGACCCAACAAAAATGTGACCGGATCTGCACGAAGGCGGCAATAAACAAAGCGCCGGATGTGGCGATAACGCACGACCGCAGCCAATGCTGCGAGCGCTTCGTTTGATTCTTGGGCTCATTTGACATATTCCACTCGGGTGGCGCACGCATTATGTTTCATTGGTGCGCCCCATGTACACACCGCACTCTGCTACCCATCGGCGCGGTATTAGGCACCGTCATTTGACTCGCCTGACGGTCTCGGGAACGTGTTGAGTGAGCAATTGCTCAAACGCCTGCTGCTGCTCCGCGCTCTGAAACACCCTCTTCGGAATTACCGTAAAGTCACGCGAGCCGTAGTAGAGCACGTAGGAATAGGCGTCAACCACCGTCCGGGAATACAAGCTCCACTGAAGCTTCGAGTCGATGTGCGCCGTGCGGAAGTGGATGCCCTCCTGCGAAAAGGTTAGTGAGTAATCATCGCGGAATTTCGGATTGCTTCGGAATACCAGCGGGGGGATGACGAGGAAAGCCGCGACGAGAACGAGGGTGAGGGCCGCGGATACCGCCGCGCAGACTACACCCAGCCAATGGTCGCCCGGTGAAGACCAAAAGTAAATCCCGGCAACCGCCAGCACGATTGTGACAACGATGTCCAGTGGAAGACGCATGCGCGAAGCAAAGTGGGCACGCAAAGCCCGGGCGTAATCGCTCTGCAAGTAACGGAATGAGAGATCGACGGTCGAATTCACCGGACACGCTCCATGCTGCCTAATTCATATATGCACAGGATCGGGTAAACCGCGCGTCTTCCGCCTAAGACGAAATCGCGGGCACCCTGAAATGATTATGCAAGACGCCATTTCACGGCGATGGAAGCTCCCCATGCCTACGGTTGACGTGTGTAGACCTGATTCCATCTGCTTCCCTCGCTCGGTTTACCCCCGCTCGAGCCTCCAGATCTCAAATGAATCGTCAACGTCTCGGACTTGCGCGACAACTGCCACTTCTGTTTCTGGTGAAGTGCCGTGCCGTGTACCTGTACGACGGATTCAATCAGTAGCGCCTTTCCCCTGAATCGCGCGGAGTCTTTACTTGGAAACTCACCCACCTCGAGATTTTGGGACGGTGAGCCGTCCAGAAAGTACTTGCTGGTAAATCTTTGCCCGGCTGGGTTGATCAACGTGGCTTCCAGAACCCGTTCGCTTTGCGTCACCCGAAGATAGATGAGCGGCTGCGCCTTCTGGTGTTTGCCGGGCTTTGTCGTGTTCAGTAGGTAAAGGCCCGAAAAATCTGGTTTTTCCTGGGCCGACGCGGAGCATAAGAGCAGAACGACCAGCAGGGCGCTCGCCGTTGCCTTCATGGGTCACCTCGTACGGCAAACCATTGCCTGAGGCAAATCACGTACCTTCACGCGTACACTCTAATCCCGAGGTTCACGGAGGTCAACAGCAGGTGGCGAAGACTTGGTTTGGAAATTAGCGGTTCGTATCCAATTGACAACAATAACCCGCAGACCTATAAAACAGATCCACACTGCCAACTCTTCCGGGTTTGCGCCTTTTGCGTGCCAGTCGGGACGATAAAAGCAATTTCTCCTCGATGCGCAGATACGGTATAATTTGGAGAGGCGCAAAATGACGACGGCAACGGGACACCGATATATCGTTAACGACATTCAGATCCTCGGCGGCGAGCCGATCATCGCGGGCACCCGTACGCCGGTTCGAGCGATTGTCGAGACTTGGCGGTTGGGTGTGGCCGCAGAGGAAATCCCCAATGCGTTGCCTCATCTGACTCTGGCGCAGGTTTTCGATGCCTTGAGTTACTACAGCGACCATCAGGAAGAAATCAACGGCCACATCGAGCGGAACCGGATTCCAGCCGACCGAATTGACCCGCGAGTGTCCAATCTTTGAACCATCTCTTCATCGACTTATACCTTAATTATCATCGCGGTTCGCCGGCCACCCAGAGAATTAACTCGCCGCATTCTAATTCTCCTCGACTCCGTGACGGCGGATGAAATCGAAAACCAAATAAGGTACATCTGAGTCCAAGCTGGCGCCCCCGCGCGGCAACTGGGCGCTCGGTGGCCACCGCCACAATTATTTGACCCACCCGTTGACGCTGCCAGGACCCCCGCGGGGCCGTGTGCGACACACATGCAGGATAGCGAGTGTTGCCCCAATGGCTCGGGGCGCCTCCTCTCCAATTGACAACCTAAGGCAACGAACCAGCAAAACAGGTCCCTGTTACGCTCGCCCATCCCGAGTCCCGTACCTCGAATCTCGAAATTGGAATACAATGCCCGCACCCTGGTAATTCCCAGGATCCGATTCGCGCGGTGGCGCAATAGGTGAGGGGGGACAGCCGGGAAGGCAATTTATTGTAGGGCCGAACGGCGTTCGGCCCCCGGGCGAGCGCGGCTCGCCCCTACATTTGAAACGAGGAGATTACCGTGGCCAATATCGATCGCAGGGACTTTCTTAAGGCAGGGACGATTGGGACCGTGGGAACTTATTTCAGCGGGTCGACCAAGACACATTTGCTGGCGGCGCCGGAGTCTAAGCCGGCCAAGCCCATTGCCCCGAACGACCATATCCAAGTCGCCTTAATCGGAGCGGGTGGGCGAGGGCAGGGTGATGCGAGGAGGGCCGGGGAAGTTCCGGGCGTCAAGGTGGTGGCGGCGGCCGACTGTTACTACGGGTGTCTCGACCATGCCAAGGAATTATGGGGAAAGGATATCCTGGCCACGCGCGACTACCAGGAAATTCTCGCACGCAAAGACATTGATGCGGTCATCATCGGCACACCCGATCACTGGCACATGCAGGTGTCGGTGGATGCCATGAACGCGGGCAAAGACGTTTACTGCGAGAAGCCCATGATCCATCTCTATTCCGACGGGCCCAAGATCATTGACACCTGCCGCCAGACGAGCCGGATTATGCAAATCGGCAGCCAGCGCGTGAGTTCCATGGTCTACCAGAAGGCCAGGGACCTGTTGGCCTCGGGGGCCATCGGCAAGCTCAACATGGTGTCGGCGTGGTGGGACCGCAATTCGGCGCAAGGCGCGTGGGATTATACGGTGCCCTCCGATGCTTCACCCGAAACCTGCGATTGGCCACGCTGGCTCGGCACCGCGCCCAAGATTCCTTTCAACCCCGAACACTTTTTCCAGTGGCGCAAGTGGAAGGCCTACGGCAGCGGCGTGGCGGGCGATTTGTTTGTCCACCTGTTCAGCGGCACACACTTCATCACGGATTCGCATGGCCCCACGCGCGCCATGGCCACCGGCGGGCTGCGCTTCTGGAATGACGGCCGGGACGTGCCGGATGTGCTGGTGGCGCTGTTTGACTACCCGCAGGGCTTCAACCTCAACCTGCGCGTGAATTTCGTGGATGGCGGCGCGGAAGGTGAAGGGTTCATCTTTACCGGTTCGGAAGGCACCATGGTCATCGGGGGCGGGGGAGTCAGCCTTACCCGGGTTCCGCGCCAGTCGGCCCCCGGTTATCACCTCGGACAGTTCTCCGAAGCGATTCAGAAACGCGAGCTGGATATATATCACCAGAAATATCCGGTCACGCTACCGGCCGCCGAAGGCATGCACGGGGAAGAAAAATTTCTTCCTCCCCAAGGTTATAGTGACGACTACGACCACATGAAGAACTGGATTAACGCCATTCGCACCCGCCAACCAGTGGTGGAGGATCCGGTGTTCGGCTTCCGCGCCGCCGGCGCTGCCCTCCTCAGCAACCTCAGCTACGAAAAGGGGCAGGTGGTGCGCTGGGACCCGGAGGAAATGAAGCTGCTGTAAGCTGTCGGAAATTCGGGCTGGAAGGAAAACAATCCCATGCGTCGACTGCTTATTGCCACCCTGTTATTTGCCGCTACCGCCAGCGCCGCGGTTACGCGCGTGGACATCACGGAGCGTGGCCCGTTGTCCAGTTACCCCGGATACGAGCGAGTGGTCGGGAAGATTCACTTCGCCGTCGACCCCAAGCTCGCCGCCAATCGCATTATTGTGGACATCGATCTTGCCCCGCGCAACGCTCAGGGCCTGGTGGAATTCACCGCCGACCTGTACATGCTGAAGCCGGTCGATCCGGCCAAAGGCAACGGCACGGCGCTCTTTGAGGTGTCGAACCGCGGGGGCAGGGCAATGCTCGGGATGTTCGATCTCGGCGGCAAGCCCGACCCGCACACGGCCGAGGACCTGGGGGACCCGCTGCTTTTCCAGCAGGGCTTCACGCTGGTCTGGGTCGGCTGGGAGTGGGATGTGCCCAATCGTCCCGGCATGATGCGACTGGATGCACCTCGAATTCCGGGTCTCAGCGGCCAGGTGAGGGCAGAAATCATCCGCAATGAGCGCACGCAACGCGCCTCACTGGGTGACCGCGCGCAAACTCCCTACGCGGTTGCCGACCCGGATCACGCGACGATGACCTGGCGGGATGATCCCCTCGGCCCGCCCCACGTGGTTCCACGCAGCGACTGGCGCTTCACTGAGGATGGGGGCAACGTTCAGTTCGATCCCGGTTTTCTGCCCGGCCGAATTTATGAGGTAATTTACCAAGCAAAGGATCCGGTAGTTTCCGGACTGGGTTCGGCGGCCATCCGCGACTACATCTCGTACCTGAAGCAGACCGGCGTAGTGAAGCGGGCCATCGGCTTCGGCAGTTCGCAGAGCGGCCGCTTCCTGCGCACCTTTGTATACGAGGGCTTCAATGCGGACGAAAAGGGCGCGCAGGTCTTTGAGGGCGTGTGGCCGCACGTGGCCGGCGCGGGCCGCGGCAGCTTCAATATCCGCTTCGGACAGCCTTCACGCGACGGTCATCCGCGCCTCAACCTCTTCTACCCTACCGACCTATTCCCCTTCAGCGACCGGCCGCAAATCGATTCCGGAATAACGGATTCGCTTCTCGGGCGCGCCACCGCGCGGCACGTGACGCCCAAGATTTTCTACACCAACGGATCGTATGAATACTGGGGCCGCGGCGCATCGCTGATTCATATCATCGTGGACGGCCAGCGCGATTTTGCGCCCGGGCCCCAATCACGAATCTACTATATCGCCGGCACGCAGCACGGCCCCCATGCCAATCCCGTGCGCCACGACACCGAAAACCCGGCCAACCCGCAGGATTACCGGTATGCGATGCGGGCCCTCCTGCTGGCGATGAACGCCTGGATTACGAACGGCACGGCCCCGCCCGATTCGCGCCTGCCGCTGATGGCCCAACACCAGATGGTCGCGCGGTCGGCGCTGGCGTTTCCGAACATCCCGGGAGTTCATTTACCGAAGCAGCCTTACACGGTCTATCGCCTGGATTTTGGTCCTAACTTCCGCAGCAAGGGCATTATCGATATCGAGCCGCCCAAGATCGGGAAGCCTTTCCCCATTTTGGTGCCGCAGGTGGACGCGGATGGCAATGAGGTTTCCGGCGTTCGCCTGCCGGAACAGATGGTGCCGCTCGCCACCTACACCGGATGGAATCTTCGCGACGCCAGGATTGGCGCGCCCGACGCCGTCTACGACATGGTGGGGTCGTTCCTTTCCTTCCCGCGCACGCGTGCCGAGCGCGAGAAGACCGGTGACCCCCGCCTGTCCATCGAGGAGCGCTACACGAGCCGTGAGGAATACGTGGAGAAAGTCGCCGCGGCGGCGGAATTGCTGGTGCGCGCGCGCTTTTTGATCCCGGCTGACGTTTCCAAGATCACCGAGCAAGCGGCAGCGCGCTGGGATTTCCTGATGAATCCCGGGGCGAGGAAATAATCCGCGCGAAGGCCCACCGCGTGACCCGGAGCCGCCGGAACGGGGCGAGGCGCTCTTGCCTTGAATCATTCCCTGTCATACGATGTTGTGGGCATCACTAACTAAACTTCAGGAGAATGTCATGCATCGATCCACATGCTGCGCCGCACTGTTGCTCTTCAGTTTCGCGGGCGCCGGTTGGGGGCGCGTACACCCTTGCGGAACGGCCTTGACGGATGCCGGGGCGCGCCGTGTTCAAGCGCAGGACAAAGCGGCGACGATGCCGCCCAAGGCGCTGCCGGGCATTGCGCAGAAGACGGAGGGCTTCCAGAAGTTGGCCGGCTTTTTCAACCTCTACTGGGACGAGCGCGAAGGCAAGCTCTGGCTGGAGATCGGGCAATGGAACACCGAATTTCTTTACCTCGATTCGCTTCCCCAAGGCGTGGGCTCGAATGACCTGGGCCTTGACCGCGGACAGCCGGGCCGATCGCGGGTGGTCAAGTTCGAGCGCGTGGGCCCCAAGGTGTTGCTGGTCCAGCCCAACTATTCCTTTCGCGCCGTCTCCAGCAATCCTGACGAACGGCAAACGGCCGAGGAGGCCTTTGCCCAATCAACGCTCTGGGGTTTCACGGTAGCAGCCGAAAACGGTGACAACGTTTTGGTGGACGCCACCGCCTTCTTCTTGAACGACGCGCACAATGTGGCGGCGACGCTGAGGCAGGCTCACCAGGGCAATTACAGCGTGGACGCTGCGCGTTCCGCGGTGTACCTGCCGCGCACCAAGAGTTTCCCGCGCAATACCGAGGTGGAGTCCACACTCACCTTCGCGGGCCAACCCGAAGGCTACTACGTGCGCGAAGTCGTGCCCTCACCGCAGGCCATCACGGTGCGGGAACACTACTCGTTTGTGCAATTGCCCGAGGAGGGCTATACACCGCGCGCTTACGATCCGCGTGCCGGATATTTCGGCCTTGACTATATAGACTTTGCCACGCCCCTCGACCAGCCCATCGTGAAGCGCTTCATTGTGCGCCACCGCCTGAAGAAGCAGGACCCCGCGGCGGCTTTGAGCGCGCCCGTGGCTCCCCTGATTTATTACGTGGATCGCGGGGCGCCGGAACCCATTCGCTCGGCGCTGGTGGAAGGAGCAAGCTGGTGGAACCAAGCTTTTGAGGCCGCCGGATACAAGGATGCCTTCCAGGTGAAAGTGCTTCCCGAAGGCGTTGACCCCATGGACGTGCGCTATAACGTCATCCAGTGGGTGGACCGCTCGACGCGCGGCTGGGCTTACGGCAGCGCCATCATCGATCCGCGCACGGGGGAGATTCTCAAAGGCCAGGTGACGCTGGACGCGTTGCGGGCGCGCCAGGACTTCATGATTGCGGAAGGCTTGCTGGCGCCTTACGGAGAGGGAGGGGCAGGCGCGAAGACCGCCCTGGATATGGTTCTCGCTCGGATTCGCCAACTCGCTGCGCACGAGACGGGACACACGCTGGGCCTCGCCCACAATTTCGCGGCCAGCGCGCACGACCGCGCCTCAGTTATGGATTATCCCGGACCGCTGGTGAAGCTCCACGCGGATGGCGGGCTGGACGTGTCTGACGCCTATGCCATCGGCATCGGAGAATGGGACAAGGTGGCCATCGCCTACGGTTACCAGGATTTTGCCCCGGGCACGGAGGAGAAGCCGGCGCTGGATGGAATTATGCGGCAATCGATCGAGCGCGGCCTGTATTTCATTTCAGACGCCGACGCGCGTCCGGTGGGGGGAGCGCACCCTTCCGCACACCTCTGGGACAACGGCGCTGATGCCGTCGCGGAGCTGCATCGCGTGATGCAGATCCGCGCCCGGGCGCTCCGCCAATTCGGCGCGAACAACATTCCCAACGGGACGCCGATGAGCACTCTTGAAGACGTTCTGGTTCCCATCTATCTGTTTCACCGCTACCAAACGGAGGCCGCGGCCAAGGTTTTGGGTGGGCTCGATTATCGTTACGCGTTGCGTGGTGACGGCCAAAAGGCGCCGGAGATGCCGCCACCGGCGGAGCAACGCCGGGCGCTTACTGCGCTGCTGAAAACTCTCAGCCCGCCGGCGCTCGAATTGCCGGAGGCCATCCTGCGCTTGATCCCGCCTCCGGCGATGGGGTACCGGCGATCGAGTGAGGATTTTACCGGCCACACCGGGCTCGTCTTCGACGCTTTGGGGCCACCCGAAGCCGCGGCCAGCCTGACGGTCGGTCTCATTCTCGATCCCCAGCGCGATACTCGCCTGGTGGAGAACCACTCGCGTGATCCTCAGGCTCCGGCGCTCGGCGAGGTGATGGACCAGTTGCTGACGGCCACTTGGAAGGCCCCCCTGGCCACCGGTTACCAGGCGGAAATCCAGCGCACGGTGGACGACGTGGTGCTCGATGATCTGCTGCGGCTCGCGGCGAATGAGCAGGCTGCGCCGCAGGTGCGAGCGCTGGCACGATTGAAATTGACTGACTTGAAGGACTGGCTCGACACCGGCCTTAAGCAAAAGGCGGAGGAAAACCGCCGCGCCCAGTTCGCTTACGCCGCGTCGGAGATCGAACAATTTGAGAAGGACCCCAAGTCCATCAAGATTCCTTCCCCGGTCGAGCCGCCGCCCGGACAGCCCATCGGCGAGGCGGACCAGGACTTGGGTTATGGGGTCATCAGGTGATCGAGGGATTTGACTTATTGCGGCAGGGGTGAGGTGCTCGCCACGGCGCCATGTTTGGTGGCTTGCTTTTCCGCGTACATACGGGCATCGGCTTCCGCGACGTCCTTATCCGGGGACTGGCCGGTCACGTGGAGGTACATGCCCAGGCTGACGGAGACCGGCAAGTCACCCACGCGGTTGCTGCGGTCCCATTCCGCAACCTTGCGATGCACGCGCTGGCGGACAATTTCCGCCCCTTTTTCGTCGGTTTCGGGAAGCAAGAGGAGGAACTCATCCCCTCCGTACCGGACGACAAAATCCGAGCCGCGCACACAAGATTTCAGAATGGTGGCAACCTGGGAGAGCACGTAGTCGCCCATCAGGTGGCCGTAACGATCGTTGACCTGCTTAAAATTGTTCAGGTCGCACATGATGAGCGCCAGCGCGCGATTGGCGCGTTCGGCGCGGGAGATTTCACCCGCCAGGAGATCATGCAGGAAGCCGCGCGTGAACACGTTGGTCACCGCGTCAATCATGCTGGCGGCCTGCTCCTCCTGCGCGGACATGTACTGCTGGAGATTGGCCAGGCGCAACCCTCGGACCTCGAGGTCACGGCGGACATAAACCAGGGAAGCCAGCACCGTGGCCACCATGATGACGAAGAGAACCTGCGGAGAGAGGCTGATATGCAAGCCGCCGCTATACCAGAACTGATGGGGGAAAAAGAAGGATAAAATTCCCAGGCAAAGAACCACACCCGCGAAGATAATTAGAATCCAGAATTCCCGCTTTTGGGACTCAAGGCGCACCAACTCCGCCTGAATGCGCGCCTGCGGGCCGACTTGTTCGACATTCGGCGGATTACTCATGCTCTCCACTCAACACCGACAAGACCTTGAGAAGTGGTGAATTGATTTGGCACCTTCCCCTGCATTTTAATTATACGAAAATAACACAAAAACGCAAGCAGGAAGGATAACGATGTGGTTATCAGTGCCACATAAGTATAATTAACAATGCGATATCGCTATAATTTCACAACCCGGTCAATAGGTCATCCTTTCGGCCACAATTTTGGCCTGCGTAAAGAGCAGCAGATAGTCGTTCCCGCCCGCCTTGGAATCGGTTCCGGACATGTTGAAACCTCCGAAGGGATGGGCGCCCACCAGCGCGCCCGTGCATTTCCGGTTCAGATAGAGGTTTCCCACGAAGAATTCTTCCGCGGCTTTTTCCAGTTTGTGCCGGTCCTTGGCGTAAACGGCGCCCGTGAGTCCGTAATCCGTGTTATTGGCGATGGCCAGGGCCTCATCAAAATTCGCAGCCCGGATCACCGCCAGGACCGGCCCGAAAATCTCTTCCTGAGCAATGCGCGCGGTGGGGGGAACATCGGCGATCACCGTCGGCTGGATAAAATGGCCCGTCCCGCTGGCTTCGCCCCCGCCGGTAATCAAGTGGCCTTCCGTCTTTCCCACTTCGATGTATTGCAAGATCGACTTCCGGGCCTGGGCGTTGATGACGGGGCCCATATAATTTTCCGGACGCTCGGCGGGGCCCACGGTAATCTGCTCCACGCGCTGGCGGAGTTTTTCCAGGAAGAGGTCGTAGACCGGCTCCACGACAATGGCTCGCGAGCAGGCAGAACACTTCTGGCCCTGATATCCGAAGGCCGAGGCCACCACGCCTTCCACCGCCTCGTCCAGGTTCGCATCACTATCCACCACAATCGAGTCCTTGCCGCCCATCTCCGCAATCACGCGTTTCACCCAAATCTGTCCGGGCGCGGTCTTGGCCGCCAACTCATTAATGTGCAGGCCGACTTCCTTTGATCCGGTAAAGGCCACGAAGCGCGTGCGGGGGTGCCCCACCAGGGCATCGCCCACCACTCCACCGGGACAGGGCAGGAAATTCACCACGCCCGCAGGCGTACCGGCCTCCTCCAGAGCCTCAAAGAACTTGTAGGCGATGGCCGGGGCATCACTCGAGGGCTTCATCACCACCGTGTTGCCGGTCACGACAGCAGCCATGGTCATCCCCGCCAGAATCGCCAGGGGGAAGTTCCAGGGTGGAATCACAATGCCCACGCCGAGGGGAAGGTAACGCAAGTGGTTCTTCTCACCGGCCACCGGCGTGAGGGGCGGCGGGCTGGCCAGGCGCAACATGGCACGGGCGTAAAACTCAATAAAATCGATGGCCTCCGCCACATCCGCGTCCGCTTCCGGCCAGGTCTTGCCGACCTCATACACCAACCGGGCTTCGTAGTAATACTTGCGCTCCAATAAAATCTTCGATGTCTTCAGCAGCAGGTCCACGCGCTTCTGCACGGGGGTGCGGCTCCAGGTCTTGAAAGCCTCGTCAGCGGTGCGCACGGCGCGGTCCGCCAGCGCCGCGTCCGCTTTGGAAAACACTCCCACCACCTGGTCTGGGCGGCTGGGATTGTAGGAGTAAAGCTTGTCCGCGGTTTTGACGCGCTCGCCGCCGATGACCAGATCGTATTCGCGGCCCAACTCGTCGCGAATTTCATCCACGGCATACTCCATGCGGCGACGATGGGCAGGATTGTTTTTGAAGTCGCTCAAAGGCTCGTTCTTGAACTCAGGGAGCTGCATAAGCGTGCCTCCACGCTGACTATGAGTGTGGCCCATTATAGCCCTGGGCCAGGTATTTGCCAAAGATGCCGGCGCAGGCCTCTGGCCGCGCTATGGTCCGACCACGGGATTGGTGAGGGTTCCGATCCCTTCCACCGAGACGCTCACTGTGTCGCCGGCTTTCATGAACACCGGGGGCTTTCGAGCAAACCCCACACCGGGCGGCGTGCCGGTGGAAATCAAATCGCCCACCTCCCAGGTAACCGATTGGGAGAGGTAACTGATCAGGAAAGGAACCTTGAAGATCAGGTTGCTCGTGTTGGAATCCTGCATCGTCTCGCCATTGAGCGTCAGGGAGATTCGCAGGTTGTGGGGGTCGGGAATTTCATCGGGAGTGACAATCCACGGGCCCGTCGGCGCGAAGGTATCGCAACTCTTCCCGCGGTACCACTGTTTGTCGCTAAACTGCATGTCGCGCGCGCTCACGTCATGAAGGATGGTGTAACCCGCGATGTATTTGTGGGCATCGCTCTCGGGGATGCGCCTCCCGCGCTTGCCAATCACCACCGCGAATTCCGCCTCGTAATCCACCTGGGTGGAGTTGGGAGGCAGCTTGATGGGATCGCCGGGTCCGCAAATGGTGTTGTGCGATTTGAGGAAAAAAATCGGCGCGGGGGGCGGCTCCTGGCCGCCCTCGCGCGCGTGGTCGGCGTAATTCAGGCCGATGCAGGTGATCTTGTTGGGATGCGCGATGGGCGCGCGCAGCTTGGCCTTTGATAACAGGGTGAGCAGGCCCTTCGGCCCTTCCTTGCCCAGCGCGTGGGCGCACGCCGCGATGACTCCCAGCGCTTGTCGATACCTTTCACCCAACCACAGGAGTTCAATCATGTCCTGCGGTGGCCTGCCCAGCTTGCGCAGCAACTTCGCTGCCGCGGCCGCCTTGGCGTCGGCGATTCGCCCTTTGGCAATCAAGCCATACGCCGCGGCCACGTCCACCACCAAGTCACCTTGCACAACTCCCAGGCGGGATTGTCTTGCGGATTCATAAGTTACGAGTTTCATGTAAAATTTCTCTCCTTCAAAAGCAAAATTGCCACATTGTGGATATTCCAATACAAACCAACACTCCCAGTTACTCCCCGATCGGGCGGGGCCTTTCAGGTCAGACAAAATGTCCTAACCCCTACTCCCCGGTCACCCGGAAGTTATACATTCCAGAGCCCACTTCGAAGACCACGCGCTTGCCATCGAGTTTCCCCGCCGTCACCCCGGGCGTTCCATCGATAAAATGTCCATTTTCCCAAACGGTTCGATCTCCCTCGTGAATGGTGATATCGGTCATTTCGTCGGCCTTGGGCACTGAGACGCTCGCGGCGGCGTTGACGGGCACATCCACCTGCAAAGTGATAATGCCGGGCTCGTGGCTCCACGAGGATGTCACATTGCCGCGCACGCTGCCTACCGTGGCGCTGACGGAAGTTAGATCGCGCGTCACCTGCGGCTCAATCCGAATGTGGTGATACCCGGGATGCTCAAGATCCACATTGATTCCGCCCAACCCCTCATAGAACCACGCATCCACGCTTCCCATCATGTGGTGATTTTGGGAATTCATTGCCGGCCCCACCTTCTTCTGCCAAAGTTCCCAAACCGTGGTGGCGCCATTCGCCAGCATGTGGCCCCAACTGGGATAAGTGGTCTGGGTCGCGAGATCATATGCCAAGTCCGAGCGGCCGATTTGCGTCAAGACCGGCATCAGGTACCGGAGCCCGGCCAGCCCCGTGGTCAGGTGCGTGTTGTGCAAGTAAAGAATATTGTTGTCCAGGTTGCCCGCCACTTTCCCGCGATCCTCGGCGGGAACCATGTTCAGAAAAAGGGGCAGGACGTTGGCCGTTTGCGTCCCCGTGGTGTAGTTGCCCGTCTTGGGATCATAGAATTCCTTGTTGAAAGCGTCTTTGATTTGCCCGGCGAGTTCCGCATAACTTGCGGCATCGGGGGAATTGCCCAGCGCCGCGGCCATTTTGGAGAGCACCAGCGTATCGTAATAATAATAGAAGTCTGAAACCTCCGCGCCCGGCGTTAACTCCGTCGCCACCCAATCGCCATAGTAGCTAAAGCGCAAAACGTTGTCGGGAGCGCGGCTGCGCAGGTACTCCACGTACTTCCTCACCCCATTGTAATTCTCCTCCAGCAAGCGGCGGTCGCCGGTCTGCTGAAAAAGGTACCAGCAAATGAGGGGAAAGGCCGTGCCCCAGGCAGGATCGCCGGGTCGTCTTCCATGGGTCAGGTAAGGAATCGTATCGGTCATGGTGCCGTCGGCGCCCAAGTCATCGCGCATGTCGCGCAGGAAGTTGGTATAGAAGGCTGCCATGTCGAAGTTCAGCATCACGCCTTCCGAGCTGACCTGCGCATCGCCCATCCAGCCCTGGCGTTCGTCGCGCTGGTCGCAATCGGTGGGAACGCTGTGCAGGTTCGTAAGATCCGACCAGCGAATGATCTTGTGGATTTGATTCAGCAGGGGGTTGGAGGCCACAAAGCTGCCGGTGGTTTTGACGGCGGTGTGCACCACGTGCCCGCGCAGCGAATCGAGACTCGGTGTGCCCGGGTATCCAGTGACCTCCACGTAACGGAAGCCGTGATAGGTAAAGCGCGGATGGTAGTGTTCCTCGCCATCGCCGCGCAGGATGTAAATGTCGCGCGCCTTGGCCCCGCGGAGATTCTCACGGTTGATCATGCCGGTGTCGTAAAGCAATTCGGAAAAGCGCAGTTGGACTTGCGCGCCGCGCGGTCCATTGACGTGCAGGTCCACCCAACCGCTGAAGTTCTGCCCCATGTCGTACACGTAAACGCCGGGACGCGGGTTGGTGAGGGCGATGGGGACCATGGAATCCACATCCTGGATGGGCGGCATCATCTGTGCGGAAAGCACGCCCCCGGGGCCTTTCACGCTTTCCGCGGGCTTCCACCCGTCGTCTTTATATCCCGGCAAATCCCAGCCGGGAGTTTCGAGGCGCGCGTCGTAGACCTCGCCATCATAAATGCTGTCGCTCACGATGGGGCCGTTCTTGGCCTTCCACGCGGGGCCGCTCGTGACGCTCACGTGCTTGCCGCCGGCCAATTCGATGTCCAATTGCAGCAGCATCACGCGAGACTTGAACCAGCCTTGACCCAACATCACGCCCACCGCGTTGGCGCCGCTGTGGAGGTTCGAAGTGACGTCGTAAGTGGTGTAGAGAACCCGCTTGTCCCACGTCGTCCAGCCCGGGTCGAGGTAGTTCATTCCGATTTTCTTGCCGTTGATGTGCAGTTCGTAGTAACCCAGCCCCGTGATGTAAGCGCGAGCGCGGCGCGGGGCTTCCGCCAGGGTGAACTCCTGCCGCACCTGATTGGCCCCGCCAATCCACTGCCCCTTCCAGTCATCCACCGAAAGCAGCCCCACGTCGAAACTCGCCGGATGGCTGTACTCACTGGCATTGCCGCCCTTGTCCCAGTACCGGACTTTCCACCAATACGAGTGATCGCTCTCCAGGGGTTTGCCGTTATAAACCACTTGCGTCGAATCGTCCGATGCGGTCTTGCCGCTGTCCCACGCGTCACCTTTATTTTGCGCCAGCAATTCGGGCGTGGTGGCCACCAGCACCTGGTAAGCGGACTGCACCTGCGCGCGCTCCGTGTGATGAAGCACCCACGCGAATCGCGGTTGGCGCACGTCGATCCCCACTGGGTTGTGTAGATACTCGCAACGCAAGGTGACGGGAGGCTGCGGGCCCTCCGCAGCGCGAGCCGAGGGGACGGCCCCGCCAATAAGCAGCGACAGAAGAGCTGCCACTACCAACATTTTGACATTTGAGTTTGAGTTCCGCATGCGTAAGCTCCTTCAAATATGCTGGGTGCGAGGACAAGAGCAAAGTGTGAATGGTAAAGGGTAAATGATAAAGGGTAAAGGTTAAAGTCGAGGAGTTCTCATTTATCCTTTACACTTTTCCGCCGCCATCATACTCCAAAATGGCTTGATTACGGGACCGTTGCGCACAGTAAATTTCGGATGTATTCCATCTGCTGACTTGCAAATCGATGTTATTGCGAGGATAGTCGAACTTTGGGATCACAGTTTCAGGAGGAGAACGACATGAAGTGCGTCATCTGTAAAGTGGGGGAGACCCGCGCCGGCCGTACCGCCGTCACTCTCGAGCGGGATGCCACGACACTGGTCTTCAAGGCTGTGCCGGCAGAAGTGTGCGCCAATTGTGGCGAAGCCTACGTTGCCGAGGAAATCAGCGGCCAAATTCTCGCCGCCGCCGATCTCGCTGTCCGCTCCGGTGTTCGGGTTGACGTCCGGGATTTTGTCGGGGCTGTGACGTAAAGCATGGACCGCGAGTCTTGGAAAAAATCCGGCCCGACGCATCGGGGCGCTACCCTGCTTCCCCGCGTTCCCCCTCTTCCATTCAGTATTGTGTTAGCATTCGTCAATGATCAAAGCCCGTTCAACAATCATAACCCTCGCAGTGAGTTGCTTTCTGTTGGTTCCGCGGGGCCAGGCTGCGTCACCTATCAAGGTCTTTAAAATTTCAGATGAAAATGCAGGCTTGTTGGATCAACTTGGAACCTACTCCGATTTGGAGGTGCTTTCGATCACCTGCCTTGAATCCCTTCGGGCACTCCCTGATTCCATAGGCAAACTGGTGAAATTGAAGGAATTGAAAATTAATAATGGCAACGGATGCTCCATGAACCCAGTTTTGCCTGAAACGATTGGGAATCTGCGGTCTTTAGAAAAGTTGGATCTTTGGGGCGCACAGGACCCTCGTGACCCAGGCCCGCAACCGAGCCAACGACATAAGTTCCCGCGTAGTATGTCGCAATTGAAGAATCTGACTTATTTGGATCTGGGACGAAATGGACTCGAGGAAATTCCCGCATTCGTGCAGGATCTACCGAAGCTTAGAGAGCTTGGGTTTGGGTGGAACATGCAGCTTAAGGAGGTCCCGCTGTTCCTCTCCAATCTCAGCGAACTAAGGACTCTGGAGCTTGATGCTGACGGCTTGACCGACCTCCCGGACTTTTTGAACTCGCTTCCCAAGCTCACCCGCATAACCGTTGGGGACAATTGCAAAATTACTCAGAACGTCACGAAAATCCGAGAGTTGAAAAGAAGATTCCCGAAGATCAGTTTTGATTTTAATAACATGTATGACTGTCCAGCGAATTAGGCGGGCGCCGGGCGCGCGCAGCCCTGCGATTCTGGGGCAAATAGACAGCGTGAACCGCAGATCTGGGCTGGCTCTGTGCCAGCCGCAGGGTATCAGGCCAAGTAGGGGCGGTTCGCGAACCGCCCCTACGAGACGCGCAAGATTGGCAGGAGAGGTGTCAGGCGCCAGGAAAGGGCGAATGTCGAAAAACGAAACTGGAAATTCGGGCTGAGCGAGAAACTGGAAAATGGAAACTGGAAACTCGGTGTAGGGAAGGCAAGTTTCTAGTTTCTCCCTTTCCTGACACCTGGCACCTGAAAGCTAAAGTTTCTTCCACCTGCTGCGAAACGTCTGCGGCGCCAGCGCGGGGAAGTCACGCTCCTTGGTCCACTGGGATGCAGGGTACATCGGGATTTTTCGAATCCAACCCCGGCGGGCCAGCAGGACTTGTCCCCAGCGAGCGAATCGGCTGCCCAGCGCATACACGGATGGGTGGCGCATTCCCCACGCCCACAGCCGGAACATAAGCCGCTCCGGCAGCAGCGACTCCGAGCGTTTGGGCGCATGTTCCTGAGCCTCGCTGCGCAAGTGCAGGAGGAGGTCGGGGATATTGATTTTCACGGGGCAGACTTCCCGGCAGGCTCCGCACAGGGAGGAGGCGAAGGGCAATTCACGAGCCTGGCTGATGCCGAGGAATTCCGGCGTCACCAGCGCCCCGATGGGGCCGCTATAAACCCATCCGTAGGCGTGCCCGCCAATCTTGCGATAAACCGGACAGGTGTTCAGGCACGCCCCGCAGCGAATGCAGTACAGCATCTCGCGCATCTTGGGATCGGCCAGCGACTTGGTGCGGCCATTGTCCACCATCACCACATGCATTTCCTGCGGCCCGTCTTCACCCTCGCGGCGCGGCCCCGTCAGCAGGGAGGTATAGACAGTGAGATTTTGGCCCGTCCCGGAGCGGCCCAGCAATCTCAGAAAAATTCCCAGGTCGGCGAGCCGGGGAATCAGCTTTTCAATTCCGATCAGCGCGATGTGTACGCGCGGCACGGTGGTGCACATGCGGATGTTTCCTTCGTTCTCGATCGTGACCACGGTTCCCGTCTCGGCCACGGCGAAGTTTGCGCCGCTCACTCCCACGCCGGCTTTCTGGAACATCTCACGCAACGCCCGGCGCGCGATGGCAGTGAGCTCCTCGGGAACCACCGTGCGCTCAGCCTTAAGGTGCTCCACAAACAATTCGGAAACATCCTGGCGGGTCTTGTGCATGGCGGGGCCCACAATGTGCGCAGGCCGTTCCCCCGCCAACTGAATGATGAATTCCCCCAAATCGGTCTCAATGGCGCGAAGTCCCGCCGCCTCCAGCGCGTGGTTCAATTCCACTTCCTCGCCCACCATGGTCTTGGCTTTCACCACTTCCCGCGCGCCCGATTGCTTCACGATGTCCACTACCATCCTGCAAACCTCGTCGGCGGTGGACGCCCAATGCATCTTGCCGCCGTTGCGTTCCACACTCGCGGCAAACTGGGTGAGGTAATAATCGAGATTCTCGATAGTGTGGCGCTTCACCTCGCGCCCCACGTCGCGGAGGCGCTCAAAGCCGGGAACCTCCGGGATCGAATTCAACCGGTGCGTGAACAAACGCAGGGTGGAGGAGCGGTAGGCCTCGGCCAGGCGCGGGTTGGCGATGGTCGCGGCCCCACCTTCGTGAATCTCGTTGCTGTGAACGTCAGGGGATTGGCTCATTGAATCATTGGGTCATCGTGTCATTGAAAAGCTGTCCGTGGTCCGTGGTCAGTTGTCCGTTGCAAAAGATACGCGGTCATCGAGGGCCTTAAGCCACTGACAACTGACCACGGACAACGGACAGCTCTGTTACTTTTCCTGCGTCGCCAGAACCTCCGCCAAATGCATCGTCTTCAGCGGCAACCCCTGCCGGTGAATCAGTCCGGCCAGGTGCATCAGGCAGCCGCCGTCAGCGGCCACCAGGTATTCGGCGCCGGTGGCCGTGGCGGCGCGAATTTTGTCCTGCCCCATGGGCACGGAGACCTCCGGAAACTTCACCGAAAACGTGCCTCCAAACCCGCAGCAAAGTTTGTAATCGTTCATCTCCACCAGATCAATCCCCTGCACTTTGCGCAGCAGTTGGCGCGGCGCCTCATCCACACCAAGTTCGCGCAACAGATGGCAGGAATCGTGATAGGTCACCCGGTGGGGAAAGCGCGCGCCCAGATCTTCGACCTTCAATACCTTTACCAGGAATTCCGAGAATTCAAAAAAGCGCTTTTGCAACTCCTGGGACTTGCGCAGGAGCGCCGGGTCGTTCTGAAAGAGCTCTTGATAGAAAACCCGCACCATCGCGGTGCAGGAGCCCGACGGCGCCACGACATAATCGGCGTCATCGAAGAGGTCCAGAACTTTCCGGGCAACACTGCGCGCCTCATCCCGAAAGCCGGTATTGAACGCCGGCTGGCCGCAACACGTCTGCTCCGGATTGAACGTGACTTCCACGTCCAACCGCCGGAGGATTTTCACCACGCATTCGCCGACTTGGGGGAAAAACTGGTCAGCAAGGCAGGTGATAAACAGAGCTACACGCGGCTTTGCCATGATCTCACAAAGTTGCAAAGCTAGCGGAAATAAGCGCCAACGTCAAGTGGACGTGCCTTTTGCTGTGTCTTTTGAGTGGTGCCCTCGATGTATGCTGGTCATTTCAAATCCTCAGTGTTTTAGGCGGTCCACCATATTTTGTTTTCGTTCGGGTGCAATGGCCACAGAAGCATTGATTGCATTTGCGAATTTGGTCGGGAAGTCTTTTAGCATATTACCCAAGAAATCTAAGATTCCTCTTCATGGGATGTAGCCGAGCTGCGATTCGAGTCCAACTGGCTGGCGTCTCTTTATGAGTTCCGTCCAACCAGGAACAGTGGCACTTCGGGTGTTTGTTGAAACTGGGCTAAGACCCTTCCCAGCAGCGATAGGGGGTCCCTCAGATTGTGGAGAGCCACAGGCAGGGCCTTCATCACTTCCCTCATACCCGCCAGCCTCTCCCCGCTCCTTTGGCTCCCCGATCTGAGAAAAGAGAGGAAACTCCAAAAAATCAGCAGCGGGTTGTGATACTCAATACTAACGCGGTAACTGGGGAAAGGGAGAGGGATGACCTTTCCCGGTGCTGCCACTCCCGTCACGATTGCCGGGAGATCAAGCCCGCATTCGAGCGGAAATCGCAGGTACCCCGGGAATCGCGGGTTGATCTCAATCACCATGTCCTGACCAGTCCGGGCGTCAGTTTTCAATTCAACTTCCGCGGGGCCACGCCATTTCCACTTTCTAAAGAAAGGTAGAACCAGCTTCACCAGCCGCTCATCGGCGGTGCTAATGCTGACCGCCGTCGCCCCGCCCGTTGCAGGCCACTGCACCAGCTTTTGCGTAGTGAAGGCTGCCACCAGTTGGCTGTCCTGCGAGAACACGACGACGACGGTCTTCATCGCTTCTACGGGGCCTGGGACGTATTCCTGAATCAGTACTCCCCGGAACCGGGTTGTGCACTCTCGCACGGCCACGGCGAGCTTTTCCCGATCTTGTACGTAGCTGACTCCCCTCGCGCCACCCGCGTCGCAGTCCGGCTTAACGACCAACAAGGTATCGCGGTCCCTCCCCAGCACAGCCTTCGCTTGCTCGAGAGAATACGAGGTAGGGCATGGGATTCCGAGTTGCCGGCACTCGGCGGCACAGATGTCCTTATGGTAAGCCGCTAGAAACCCATCCAAGGGCGGAACATTCGCCTTCGTGACGCCCTCCAGGCTTTCGCGGTGCCTACTGGCAACGAATGTTGAGCGGCTGCTCAGCGGCAGAAAGAAATCAGGACGGACACGATCGAGCAAATCCAACAAGCCTGCTTCGAATTCCGCCTGGTTGGTCTCCCTCAGCACAAAAGAGGTGGCGGAATAACGTGATCGCAGGCCCAAAGGCAATCCGCGGGAGCTTACGGCAATGACTCTATAGCCCCTGGCTACAAAAGATCTCGCGGTTGCCAAGCCTCCGTCAGTTTCGCCATTGGTGATTAGTATTGTTTCTGCACTCATCTGGAATCTGGCAGCCTACTGCGGCTTTGACGCCAGCCGGCTTGCTGGTGGGGAATTCTGCGCTCGGTTGAAATTCCCGAGGGCAAGCTCATGAGGAGGAAAGCGGCAGGCTGCGGCACTCCAAAGCTTCGCATCCATACCGGAGAGGGGCAGCAAGGCCGTTCACTACGGGGTCGCAAACTTCAACTTGGCGCTGATGGCCTGGATTTGATCGAGTGAGACGGCTTTTTCCAGGGCGGCGATCTGCACCGCGATATTCCCTGCCGCTGTGGATTCGCTCGGTCCGCGCACCACCCCAATCCCTGTTACCAGCTCCGTTAAGCGATTCAGCGCCTCATTCTTAACGCCACCCCCCACGATGCAAATGCGCTTGATGGACTTATGGGAGAGTCTCCCCAGTTCTTTCACTACCTCCGCGTAACGGCGGGCGAGGCTGCGGAAGATGATCGCGGCCAATTCTGGTGGCCGTTTCTCCTCTGGGAAGCCCGCGGCGCGCAAGCCGTCGTTGATGCGTTCCACCATGTTGCCTGGAGCGAGATAAGTCGTTTCATCCGCTTGGAAGTACGGCCCCTCGGGTGAGGTCGCCAAACACTGCGCGGCCAAATCCGCTGCGGTCAGATTCAATCCCCGGCTGTTCCATTCACGCAGGCATTCCTGGAGAAGCCACAGGCCGATGACATTCTGAAGGAACCGGATGCTGCCCGCCACGCCGCCTTCATTGGTGAAGGTCTTCCCCTGCCCGCCCCCGCTCACCACGGGCTCGAGCAGCACGGTGCCCACCAGCGACCATGTCCCCGAGCTGATGAAAGCCATTCCTTCGTGCGGATACGGAATGCCGGCCACCGCCGAACCCGTGTCGTGACACGCCGGGGCAATCACCTGCGTGTCCGCCAAGCCCACTTCTTCGCTGACTTCCGGGCGCAGTTTTCCCAACACTGTGCCGGCTTGCACAATGGGTGGAAATTTCTTCAGATCGAAGCCGAGCGCGGAGGTCAGTTCCGGGGACCATGATCTCGTTCGCACATCCAGCAACTGCGTGGTGCTGGCTTCCGTGTATTCTGCGGCGGCCACGCCCGTCAATCGGTACTGAAAATATTCCGGAAGGGTCAACCAGCGGGTGGCCCGGTTCCACTCGTCGGGGAACTCCGCCACGTGCGCCGTAAGCTGGTAGACGGTGTTGAAAGGAAGCAACTGGATTCCGGTGATTTCATACATTTGCTTTCGGGGAACGATGGAAAACGTCTTCTCCATGGCGGGCACGTTACGGGCATCGCGGTAGCAATAGGAGTGGCCAACCCGATTGCCCTCGTCATCCAGCAGTGTGTAGTCCACTCCCCATCCATCCACACCCACGCTGTCAAGGTGGCCCCCCGTTTTGGAGGCGGCTTTCAACAGGCCTCTCTGGATTTCCTCCCACAAGCGCTCGATATCCCACACCAGGTGGTTGCCTACCTGCTGAGGGCCATTGGGAAAGCGATGGACCTCCTCCAGAGTTCCTTCGCTGCCGTTCCAACGGCCGAGAACCAGACGGCCGCTTTCCGCGCCCAGATCAACTGCCACGACGTTTCGCGCTGTGCTCATCACCGACATGTCTCCGCTCGCTTTTAAGTTGCGCGAAGCGCCTTGGAGTGCGGCGGCTCGACGCCGCTTTGATTGTCAGGCCACGTCTCTACTCAAAGGCGGCGTCGAGCCGCCGCACTCCAAGGCGCTTCGCGCATGTTGATCACGCGTAGCTGGCCACGGCCCCTTTATTCTTCGCTCCTCGCTCACGTTCGGCTCGCGCCGTATAGCCGGACGCGCGGAAAGCCGCGAGCGGCTCTTCCGCCAAACCCTTGCTCTTTCGCCATTCGCGTATAGCCGGGCGGACATCGCTGGCAAAGGCCGCCTTCAGGCACTCTTCGGCGTCAATCAATTCACCCTTCATCTGGTTGTCAGCCAGCTTCTCGTGATCCACCAACACCGCCTTGGCATAAAGCTCCTGGGCGGTGACCGCCGTTTGGATCATCTCCTCAATTTTGTTCTTCAGGTTGTGGCTCTGGTCGATCATATAGGCGATGTCGGCGCGCTTGCCGGTCTCCCATTCAAAACAGATAATTTCGTTGAAAATGCGAAAGACCTGATAAGGGTCAATGGAACCGAGCGTCAGGTCATCGTCCGCGTAACGGCGGTCGTTGAAGTGGAAACCGCCCAGCATGTCCTCGCTCAGCAACCACGCCACAATCTGTTCGATATTCTGCGCCTGGTAATGGTGCCCCGTATCCACCAGCACTTTCGCCTGTGGGCCGGCGTGGCGCGAGAGAAGCAGCGCCATGCCCCAGTCGCCCAAATCCATGTGATAGGAATACGGCTCGAAGGGCTTGTATTCCACCAGCATTCGCTGTTGGGGGGAAAGGTGCGCATGCGTTTCCTGCAAACATTCGGTAAACCATTTCTTACGTCGGCGAATGGATGCGGTGCCCGGGAAGCTCGATCCATCGGCGAACCAGAGTGAAACGTCCTGGCTGCCCGTCTGCTTGCCAATCTCGACACTTTCCAGAATGTGATCGAGCGCGGCCTTGCGAATTTTCGGGTCGGGATTGCCGAACGACCCGTTCTTGTAAATCTGGTCCTGGAAAACATTGGGGTTGATGGCGCCGAGACGAACACCTGCCTTTTTTGCCGAGGCCATTACCTCCGCCGTGCTCTTGAGGCCCTCCGGGAAATCCCAAAGGACGTGTGTGGCCACCGAGGGGCAGCAGGCCGTGAAAAGATGCACCTGCCCCGCATCGTTCAACTTTTCTTCGGTGGTCGTGGCCGCCGAGTCCTGAATGAATTTCCCGAATCGCGTACCGGTGTTGGCGAACCCCCACGACGGGAGTTCGATCGCAAACGTGTCAAGCGCCTTATGAATCCGCTCTGTCTGAGCTGAAGTTGTCATGCTGCACCTCCCAAGGTCTAGAGAGTCTATTGCCTGGCTTCCGCATCGTCAAGATAAGTTCACAAAGGGTAAAGTAGAAAGTTCCGCGGCGGATTATGGCGGCCGCGGAACCAGGGTCACTCCATATAAAACACTTCTTTCATCATCGCGAAGCGCTCGCCCGGCTCAAGATCGGTGATGGGCTCGAAAAAGCGGCCCATCTCCTTCTGCCAGCGCAGATTGGTGGGATCTTTGTCGAGAATCTCCCAGGCGCGGTCAAAGTCCGTCACGGTCATCACCAGAAACAGGTCCAGCCCGCGGCGGAAGATGGAATAGTTGGAGATTCCCACTTCTTTAAGCTTGGCCAAGAGCTCGGGCCATACGTGCTGGTGAGCCTTTTCGTATTCTTCCACCGTGCCCGGCCGCAACCGGAGTTGAAAAGCTACGCGGGGCATTCGCACCTCCTATTTCGCCAAGGTCACCACCGCCACCGCCAAGCCGCCCAGGGTCACCTCGTTATCACGAAGTTGGCCGCCGGCGGGCGGTTGGAAAGCGGTCTGCTGGTCTACCACATCGATATGGCCGGTGGCGGCGCCGGGAATCGACACCACAAAGGTACGGTCGCGCTTGTTCACCAACAGGACCTTATGCTTGCCGTCGCGAGTGACTATGCCCCGCGCGTAAACGTAAGGCGTGTTGATGTGGGTGCTCATCAGCTTGTCGCCCGGGCCGAAATTGTCGTGGAGCAGTTTGAGCACCCAATAGCGCGCGTTGGGCTGCCCTGTTACCCAGTCCACCATGGACACGGACGGAAACTGCGTGGGGTACCCCATAAGCTGCGATTCGCCCGCGTACTCGATGCCCAGGTCGGCCAGCTCGGCGAATTCGTATGCGTACAACGCGCCGGAAAGGTTCCAATAGGAATTCGGAATCAATATCGGCCCGCCGCGATTGTCATTCGCGGCGATCGACCCCAGCTCGTTGATGTCCCTCTGCGTTTCGGGAGAAAGGCGCTGGCGGATGGACTCAACGTAGCGCACGGTTTCGAGAAAATGGGCTCCCTGCTCGAAGAAGGTGTACTGCTGCACTTCCGGTGTCTGGTCAGCGGAAGGCGTGGCATAGAAGTGGTAAGTAATCATGTCGAGGGGAATCCCCGGCTTGTGATGGGCGTGATTGAGGAAGTACTCAAAGTACTCGGGGCCGCGCGACGGAGCCATCAGGGCCAGGGCCGCGAATTTCATGTGGGGAGCGATCTGGTGCAGGGCTGCCACGATGGCGTCATAGCGCTCGGTGTACTGCTGAGGAGTCATCTGGTGCTCGCCTTCGACCTCGTTGAAAACCTCCCAGTAATCGATCTTGTAATGATGGCCGGACTTGTGCTCGACGCCGTATTCATCCTTGAACCCGCCGAGCGTATACCAGCTCACCAGGCGCGCGTAATAGTCAGCCAGTTCCTTCATGGTGGGATCGCGCAACTCCGTCCCCTGTTCGTAATCCCACGCCACTTGGTCGGGATCGGCGGGGTAAGTCGCTGGTTTGGGAGTCTTGAACATCCACTGCGGGATGGTGCTGAAATTCAACATCACCGAGTGCCCGGCGGTTGCTTCCAGAAAGTCCACCGTCATGGGATCAATCAGGGAAAAATCCCAGGAGGTCTTGCCGTCTTTCGGCGGTTCCAGTTCCGCGACGGCTAGCTTGGGATAAGGCAACCAGGGAACATAACGGACTACGTCGCAACCGAGGTCGTGGATGGCGCGGAAGGCGGCATCGTGAATCGTTGAACCTCGCCGCAGTGGAGGGTTGACCACCACCTGATACGTGGGAGTCATCTTGGAGATGCGGGAAACTTTGGTCCAATCCACCGTGACCTGGGTGGAATTCTCGGCCGCCTGAATGGCGCCGCAAACCATAAGGGAAAACAACACAAGAAAGAATAGCGCATAAACAAATTTTCGCTTTGTCATGAGATCACCTTCGGAAAGGTATTCGGGATTTGGCGAGCTACAAGAACCATAGCACTCGGTTCAGTCAAGACATGTCTAGGCCTCAAAAACCGCGCCCATAATATCCGAGTGTAGGGATAGCATCAAGGCTTGCGAATTGGGATGTGCGAATTGGGACCCATGCTTCAAGGTGGCGCAGTTCTTTGGCCACCCTTGACCGTGCATCACGGGCGGTGGGATTTGACGGGAGACTTCCGGGCCGATTTCGGATGCGCAGGTAACGCAGAAGGCTTGTGATCGGTGCTGCGCCGGCGTTTGCCGGTGTCGTGCCGGGCAGGCGTATCGGGCGCAGGTGGGAGTCCGTCGGCCCGGCGGTCTCCCACCCTGCGGTCCATACGCTTCCGGCCATCCCGGCGCCG
>Ga0326728_10003965_pt1 | contig 44647 bp, 35 predicted proteins | sample MB3enrmetagenome_FD_207602 | JGI IMG/M metagenome (GOLD analysis project Ga0326728, IMG submission 207602) | Lab enriched peat soil microbial communities from McLean, Ithaca, NY, United States - MB31MN | ecosystem: Environmental > Terrestrial > Soil > Wetlands > Peat | place: USA: New York...
GCTCTAAATCAGGCGCCACAGAGATTCGGCCTTCACCCAGGCAGGTCGCTTCACCCATTTTCATGTTTTCTGGGTGGGATTTCATCCCATGTGCGACTGTGGTAGGTGTTGCCTCACTTCACTTCCACGAAGTCCGCGCCCAGCGGCGGACAGGTGAAGAACTCCAGATAGCGGAAATCCTGCGTTGACCGATTAATCGTAGTGTGTTTTTCGCCGGCAGGGATATAGAGCACATCCCCCGCCCGGATGGGGATCTCCTGGCCTTCGATTACCTCGGTGGCTTCTCCGCTAATGACGAAGATGATCGATTCCCGCTGCTTGTGGAAGTGATAAGGCACCCGGCTGCCCGGGATCAGCAGGCCGAACATTCCTCCCATATTCTTCGCCCCCTGTGCGGAGGTAAGAATCTCGGGCCGGTAGGATTGGCTGGGATCGGGGTTCGCCAGATTAATGTATTCTCCCGCTTTAAATAGCTTCATTCTCTCTTCCCCTCGGTTCGCTTCGGAACATAGCGTTCAACGTCTTTGGTCGTTGGCTGTTGGTCGTTGGTCTTTGGCCAGAGGCAAGGCAGGCCAGCTCCGGCCAACGGCCAACGGCCAAAGACCAAAGACCGCTGTTGTGTTTAGATTACCAACGCCGCTCTGCCCGTGATTTTATTCTCCTGAATCAGCCGGTGCGCTGTCTCCGCCTCTTCCAGCGGAAACGTCCGGCTTACCACCGGCTTGATCCGGCCTTCGGCGACCACCTTGACCGCCTCCATCAGTTCTGCCATCGACACATAGCGCGAGCCATGAATCTCCAGCCCTTTGGCCAGGACCGGCAAGGGGTCAACCCGGAATACCGGACTGACCTTAAAGACGCTGGGCGGGCGAAATCCCTGGATTACCAGCCTGCCGGCTGTGGCCAGACTGTCCATAGCCGCTTCCAGCGTTTGGGAGGAGGCCACATAGTCCAGGACGGCATTAACTCCCCGGCCATCGGTCAACCGCTTCGTCTCCTGCGCCAGGTTTTGGGTGCTGCAGTCGATCGTCTCGTCGGCGCCCAAATTTTTCACGCATTCCAGTTTTTCGGCGGAAATGTCGGCGGCAATTACGCGGGCGCCGCATAAGCGGGCCATCTGTACGGCATGAATGCCGACTCCACCACCCGCGCCCACCACCAGAACATCGTCTCCGGGGCCGACCTGGGCCTCCACCCGGCACGCGCGCAACGGCGTGGCAATGGCGTCGGAAATGATGGAAGCTTCCGGGTAGGGAATTCCTTCTGGCAGCGGGCACAGATTCACTGCCGGGACGCTCATATACTCGGCGTAGCCGCCGTCGCAGGCCAGTCCCACGTACCCGCGCCAGTGGTCGCACAGAGTCTCCTTCCCGCTTCGGCAGAACCGGCAGCTCCCGCAGGTGAGATAGAAATGGCAGACCACTCGGTCTCCAGGCTTCACGTTGCGGACTTCACCGCCCACTTCCACCACTTCACCCGCGATTTCGTGACCCAAAATGCGCGGGAAACTGGTTACCAGCCCCGGCGTCCCTTTCATGATTACGATGGTCAAGCCCACGCCCGCCGCCCGGACACGAACTTTGGCATCGCAGGGACCAACCCGCGGCTCTTCCACCTCCGCCGGGGTCACCGGACCTCCCGGCTCATGCAGCAGCATTGCTCTCATAATCCACCCATTTCTAATTTGCAATTTGTAATTTGCAAAGTTAACAGAAAGGACCCATCAGCTCATTAGCTTCTTACTTTTTACTTTGCTAATTACAAATTACCAATTGCAAATCTCGGGCCGCCCGTAGACCGCGACAATTCGTAAGTTCCTGGGTTTTACGCTTCCAGGGTAGGTTTCTGTCGTTTATCTTGGGGCGGTAAGGCCGTCTAACTCGTTTCCCGTTACCCGCGTCCCGCTTTTCAACGGGGAACGGGAAACAGGAAACGGGCAGCGGTCTTTTGAAACTACACGCGGGTAGGTGGCGGAGGAAAAATGGCGGCATACCGTGGTATGTCTTTACCTGTGGTGGTTTTGTTGGCCTTTGCCTTGATTGGCTGTGGTGGCGGCAGCTCGAATGCTTCCTCGAATGTCCAATTCGCACCGGCCCCGACCGGGCCCTTCACCAATGCCAGTTTCAGCGGGCAGTACGCGTTCATGGTCACCGGGGCCAACACCTCCGGTTTCTTCGCCCTGGCCGGCAGCCTGCAAGCCGATGGCAACGGCAATATCGTCAGCGGGGTGGAAGACGTAAACAGCGCCGGCGGCACCTTCAGCAGCGTCCCCATCACGGGCACCTACAGCGTCAGCGCGGATGGCCGCGGCGTTGCCGTGTTGACTCCCACGAACGGCAGCTTCAACGGTGTCACCCTGGATTTTGTGCTGATTTCCAGCCAGCGTGCGCTGGTCACTCGTTTCGATACTGTTGCCAGCGCCAGCGGTACCCTCGACTTGCAGAACTCGACGTACTTTTCCGCCAGCGCTCTGAGCGGGCAATTTGCCTTCAATCTCTCGGGCGTTGACTCTACCGTCGCGCCTTTACAAACTGTCGGAATGTGGCAGTCTGACGGTGCCAGCAAACTTAGCAACGGGACGCTGGATACCAATGACAATGGTACTTTCAGCACCACCTCGCTCACCGGCAGTTACACGGTGGGTTCGTCCAACGGACGGGGCATCGCAACCCTGAACACCAGTCCTTTTGGCACAATCAGTGTCGTCTTTTATATCGTGGACCAATACCGTCTCAGGCTGGTGGGCGCTAATTCAACGCCGCTCCTGGCAGGTTCGGCCTACAGCCAACAGGGATTATCCAATGTTGCCCCTGGATCTTATGCTTACACCGTAGCCGGCGGAACTACTGCGAGTGGACCGTACGTGGCGGGCGGGGTGTTCACTATCAACAACAGCGGTACAGTCGCCACCGGAGTCCAGGATAGCAACAGCAACGGCTCAGTTCAGCAGAACCTCTCCCTGACCGGCCTTTATACCAGCACTGGCAGCGGCCGGGACGCGCTTACCCTGACCACTGGGGTCGGAACCACGAACTTTGTCGTTTATCCGTCTCTTCAGGGACAGTCCCAGATGCGGCTGCTAATGCTGGAGAAAGACAGCACGCCGATATCCTTCGGCGCGGCCTTCCCGCAACAACCAGTTACCTATTCCAATGCGTCTATCCAGGGCAATTTCGGCTACAACCTCGACGGAGCATTCAGCAACGGAGTGCAAACGGACGCCATTGCCCATCTGTCCGCGGATGGCAACGGCGGCTTTTCCGGCGCACTCAGCACGCTCGATTGGAACATTGGCGGCGTCTTGTGGCGCGGCCTGTTATTCGAGGGCAATTACGCGATGGCCTCCAATGGCCGTGGCACGGCGACCCTGCAAAATGGACTGGGCAGTTCCTATACCCAGGATTTTGTTCTCTACCAGGTCAACAGCTCTCAAGTGCTGCTCATCGAAGTGGACTCAGGCTTGATCGCCGTCGGAGATATGGAATACCAGTAGGGAAAATTGGGTAATTTGGTAATTGAGCCAGCGCTGAGATTTCTCAGGCCAGTAAATCGGTGGTGTTTTCAATTACGAAATTACCAAATTACCCAATTACCAAATTCGTTCAGTCTGCCTGCAACACCCAGCCTTCGCCTTTCTGGCGCGACCGGACTGGCTCGAAATTGGGAAGGAAGTACGCCAGAATTCCGATCGCCGGCAAGAATGAGCACACATGGTAGACGAAGTAAATGCTGGTGTGATCGGCCAGTCTTCCCAGCATGGCGGCTCCGACCCCGGCCACGCCGAAGGCAAAGCCAAAGAACAAACCGGAGATCATGCCCACTTTTCCGGGTATCAGCTCTTGCGCATAGACCAGTATCGCCGAAAACGCCGAGGATAGGATCAGCCCAATCAGTACCGTAAGCACGCTGGTCCAGAACATATTGGCGTATGGCAGGAGCAGGGTGAACGGAAGCACCCCCACGATCGAACCCCAGATCACGTATTTGCGCCCGATGCGGTCGCCGAGCGGGCCACCCGCCAGTGTCCCCGCCGCCGCCGATCCCAGAAACAAGAACAAATGAACCTGTGCGTTCTGCACCGGAACGTGGAATTTGCTGATCAGGTAAAAGGTGTAATAAGTCGTGATGCTGGCCAGATAGAAATACTTGGAGAAGATCAGGATCAGCAGGATGGTCACGGCGAACCCCGTCTTTCCCGGCGAGAAGGGTGAGCGAGTCTCCGCCGTTCCGGTTCGCGCTTTCAGCCGGGCTAACGCCGTTCGCTTATACCAGATTCCCACCATCACTAGCAGCACGATGGCCGCCAACGGGTCGAGCGCAAACCAGGCGATGCTGCGCTGCCCTCGGCCAATCACGATGAAGGCGGCCAACAACGGTCCCAGCGAGAATCCGAAGTTCCCTCCCACCTGAAAGATGGATTGCGCCAGCCCATGTTGTCCCCCCGAGGCCAGCCGCGCCACCCGGGAGGACTCCGGATGAAACACCGCCGAACCCACGCCTACCGCCGTTGCGGAAAGCAGAATCGTGTGGAAGCTGTTGGCCCGGGAAAGCGAGATCAGAGCGCCCAGGGTAACCGCCATGCCTGCCACCAGCGAGAACGGCCGAGGCCGGCGGTCGGTGTAGAGCCCAACCAGCGGCTGCAGCAGGGAAGAGGTGGTCTGATACGTAAGGGTGATCAATCCGATCTGCGAGAAAGTAAGGCTATAGGAATTTCGCAGCAGCGGATAGATGGCCGGCACCAACCCCCCAATTATGTCATTCAGCATGTGACACGAGCCGATGACAAACAGGATGGCGAATACCGGAGCCGGCCCCCCGGCATTCGGGGGTGGATGAGCGGGGCCGGCGCTGGATGGCGAAGACATGATTTGTGTAATCCCTGAACCTGTCCGCAGGCCCGCCTGTGCCGCTGTCGCGCAACGGCGGTACTCCCGATTCGCTGCGGTTTACAGAACTGGTTTCATCAATGGCGTCATCCTGAGCAAGCGCCGCAACCGCTTTTCCCGTTCTAGCCTCCGGCCGAAAGCCGGAAGCCCAATTCCGGGAGCGATCTTGATGCGCTCCGGGGATGGCAGGACCGGCTGGCAGATCCTACGCGGGACAATCCACAAACCTCGATCATACCAAACGTTTTCAACAGGGAAGCAAGCCCTCTCTGGCATCGCTCGTCGGGTGATCCGGTGATCGGGCGATCCGGCGATCCGGTGATCGAGTGATCTAGTGGTCGAGTGAACGAAAATTTCGTTATCGGACGTAATTTCCAATGTTAGGGTGCCCCCCCTCACCGCCCTGCCTTTGGGCCTGCCTTTGGGCGGTTAGGGCGGGGATTCTTGCGGACGGCCAGGGGCTGTGTTTCAGAACACCCGATCACCGGATCACCCGATCACCGGATCACCCGATGTTTTGATCACCCGATCAGCCGATGGTTCCGATGCGTAGCACCGGCTTGATCGTCTTGCCGGTGAGCGAATCCCGCATGGCTCGATGTATGTCGTGAAAAGGGTAAAACTTCACGAGCCGTTCGAAGGGAAATTGTCCCTTCCCATGCAGTTTGATCAGCAGGGGAATGAAGCTCTGGGGCACCGCATCCCCCTGGATGACGCTAACTACTTTGCGGCCCTCCGGCAAATCGTCGCGCCCGCTTCCTCCGGTCAGCACCGCCAAGCGCCCTCCCGGATTGAGCAGTCTGCAAGCCATGCGCTCCAGCGAGGCGTCGCCCGTAGTCTCTACGCCGTAATCGATACCTGCGCCTGTAATCGATGTTATATTATTTTCTAAATTACAGTTACGAGAATTACTTAAAGTATGAGTTGCACCTAACTCGCGCCCTAAAACCAGGCGTTTGGGTTTGATGTCGATGCCAATGATCGGATCGGCGCCCACGATGCGGGCAGCCATTACCGCCGCCAAACCAACCGCCCCGGTCCCGAAAATCGCAATGCTCTGTCCCGCCTTAACTGCCAGTGAATTCATCACCGTCCCGGCTCCGGTCTGCAATCCGCAGCCCAGCGGGGCCAGCAGTTCCAGAGGAAGCGCCTCCGAAACCTTCACCAGATTGCGTTCGGTTGCCAGCGTATGCGTGGCAAACGATGACTGGCCGAAGAAATGTCCACGGACGCCATTGGCCGCCAAGGCATTACTGCCGTCCAGGCGGGCAAACCCGAAATTCAGTTCCCAGAAATGCGCGCAATCCGCCGGCCGGCCACCTGTACACGGACGGCAGCGGCCGCAGGATTGGTAGGAAAGCACAACGTGGTCGCCCCGCCTGACGCTCTGCACGTTTTTGCCGGTAAGTTCTACTACCCCAGCGCCTTCGTGGCCCAGAACCACCCCACCCTTCTCGCCATACTGCCAGCACATAATGTCGGTATGGCAAATGCCGCTCGCCACCAGACGCACCAGCACCTCGTCATCCCGCGGTGCCTCCAATCGCAGCCGCTCAAATCTCATCCGGCCGCCAGCCCGGCCCGACACCGCCGCCTCAATCCATACAGACGAATTTGAACTACGTAGTGACATCTATTATTAACATCTGCAATTTATAGAATTTAATTCAACCGATACTTTGCGATTACCTTCGGGTCCAGCTCAATCCCCCAGCCGGGCCCGTCCGGTATGCGATAGATACCATCGCGCAAGGCCGGCCGGTTCGCAATCAATTCCCAGAATAGTGGCTCCCGGTCGGGATGAAAACACTCAACATAGGTTCCATTGGGGACGGCAGCCAGCAGATGCGCGGAAATCTGGGGTTCCTCATGATGCGCCATCTGGACCCCGAAGCACTCTGCCAATTTGGCAACCTTGAGCCATTCCCCGGGCCCGCCGCTCCAGCTGGCGTCAAAATTACAGACGTCAATCGCCCGGTTGACCATCAGCGACCGGCAGCCGGCAAAACCGAACTCAGTCTGTCCGGCGCAGACCGGAATGCGGCTGCGCAGGCGGACGGCCGCCATGTCGAGCTGATCGTTCCACCAACGGCACGGCTCTTCGAACCAGCGAATGTTCAGCGGCTCGGCCAGGCGGGCAAAGGTTAGTGCCTCCTCCACCGACCAACCCTGGTTCGCGTCCACCATGAGAATGAAATCGTCTCCTCCCCCGGCTCGGGCCTCTTTAACCCGGCGGGCATCTTCTTCTGGGGACCGTCCGCCAATCTTGAACTTGCAGCCCGCCAGACCCATTTTTCGTAGAGCCTCCATCTCACGCCCGCAATCCGCCAAGGTCCTGCCCTCCTCGTAGTACCCCGCGATGGCGATAATCGGCAGCTCGGTCCGGTATCCACCCCACAGCCGAAACAGGGGAAGACCGGCAGACTTACCGAAAGCATCCCAGAGGGCGCTCTCGACGCAGGCCATGGCGACCAGGGAAAGGCGGCGGTCCCGCAGGATATTCTTGGTAGCCGGCATGATGGCCTCACGGCACACCTCGAACCGATGGATATCCTGGCCGATCAGTTGCGGTTTGATCTCCCGGTGGATAATGTCGTCAATTACCTCCAAAGCCTCCTCATCCCCGTTATAGCTAATCCCTTCAATACCTTCTTCAGTGATCACCCGGGTGACAGTGGTATAGCGGTGGGACATCTGATAAAAACTTCCCTTGTAGACCTTGTTGAGCTTCGCCTTGATAGGAATGGTCTCAATATCGCGAATCTTCAGCATGATTACGGATCTCCTTACTTGAACAGTAGCGCCGCCGTCCCCAACGGCGGGCTGCGGGTATCCACGATCTGTTCCGCGCCTGTTTTTGGCGCGATTAGAGTGGGGGGCTGCTTTTCTCGAATCTCCCGGAGCTTACCCCTTACCAAAGTCCCAGCACCCGCCACCACAGGAACCCTACGCTAAGCGTGATCAAGACATTCATGGTGGTTGCCGCCAAGTTGAGGGCATAGAACTTTGGGCGGCCGAAATAACCCAAACCGAAATAAATGGGGCCTGGTCCGCCGGCGTATTCGGTGAGTCCCCACATCAGATTGGTGAAGATTCCCAGCAGGATAGCCGACAGCATGGGTGGAGCGCCGACGGCGACCGCCGTGGCCAGGAATGGCGCAAACAGCGCGGCGGTATGCCCGGTCGCAGTGGCAAACGCATAATGGATATAGAGATAGACAAGACTTAATCCGATAAGAGCCGTCAGCCACGGCCATCCCAGGAAGACGACACTCAGCCGGGCGGCCATCCACTTGATGAATCCGAGATCCATGAGGCCGGTCGCCAGACTGAAGATGGCGCCAAACCAGATCAAAGTGTCCCAGGCGCCGCCCTGCTCCAAAACTTCTCTCCACTTCACCGCGCCCAACACCAGCAACAGCGCCACCCCCGCGATGGCGACCGTCGTGGCGCTGAGCTGGGTCAGGGATCCGGTGGCCCATCCAATCAGCGCCAGGATGAACACCAGCAGCAGCCCCTGTTCCCGACGGCTCATTGGTCCCATCGCCTTCAGTCCCTCCCGGGCCATTTCCCGAGCTCCCTCGGTGCGCTTAAGTTCAGGCCTTGTGAGGACATACAGCAACAGCGGGGTAGCGACAAAGCAGATCAATCCTGGAACCAGGGCGGCCAGCGCCCACCTGCCCCAGGTGATCTCCAGTTTCAAGGTCTTCATCGTCAGCTCGGCGACCATTGGATTAGCCGCCATGCCGGTAAGGAACATTCCGCCGGTGACGGGGGTGATCAGGAAACAGGTGATGATCAGGAAATTGCCCAGCTTTTTGCCGGTCGGGCCCGGTTCGGAGGCAAAAATCGAGTTGATGGAGCGCACAATGGGGGAAATTACGCCGCCGGACCGGGCCGTAACCGAGGGCATGGCCGGGGCGAGGATGAGATCGCTCAAGCAAAGGGCATAGGCGATACCGAGGGTGCTTCCTCCCAGGCGCGCTATCAGCTTATAGGCGATTCGCCGGCCCAGGCCGGTTCGGATGAAGCCGATGGAGATTACGTAGGCGCAGAAGATCAGCCAGACCGTGCTGTTGGTATATCCCACCAACGCTTTTCCCTCGGTCAGCACTCGGCTCAGGATGGAGAAGGCAAGTGCAAGAAACATAAGGGCGCTGGCCGGAATCGGTTCCAACAGCAGTCCCAGGATGGTGGCCACAAAGATGGCCAGCATGTGCCATGCCTGGGCCTGCAATCCCGCCGGGGTAGGCGAGAACCAGAGGGCGGCAAGCACTACTATCGGCACCGTGGCGGCAACTGCCTTACGGGCATTGAAGCTTGAGCCCACTTGCCCCGGTTGTTTAACTGCGTCCTTCCCGGCCTGGTCCTGGCGGTGGGAAGAAGTTGTCGGAGCGCCGGAATGAGACATGTCGTTACCTCGCGGCTTCCTTCGTGCCGAGGCTCGGAGGCTGCGGAAAAAGGCAAAAGTATGGCGATTCCCTGGGTGTCATGCGGAGCGGAGAGCGCCCGTGTTTTGGGCGCTCGGAATCGAAGCATCCCTATTGCACACCGGCAGTTACGGTCGCATAGGGACCCTTCGGCTCCGCTCAGGGCAGGCTCCTTCGACTACGCGGCCGAAGGCAGGCCGCTCCGCTCAGGGTGACAGCCGTTAAGTACTTTTTTCCGCAGCCTCTCAAAGCCCAACCTGTTTTCAACGGGTTACGGCACGACTAAAAGTCGTGCCCTGATACAAAACCAGACTTTTTCCGCGCGTGTAAGAAGTCGTGTCGATACAAAACCGACTCTTTCCGTTAGCCTGAGCCAGACTATTAGCCAGACTCTCCAACTGATATTTACTTGCTGCCAGATAGGACCGCTTCCGCCATCTGCGTGGCTGCGCCTAAATAGTTCAGCGGATCGGTCAGGCGGCGAAGTTCATCTACCCCGATCCTGGAAGTGATCGCGTTGTCGGTGCGCAGCACATCGAAGAGTGGTTTTTCCTGCTCGATCGCCAGCCGGCAGGCTTCATAGACCACATCATGGGCCTCCTGCCTGCCCAGAGCGGGCGCCAAGCCCATCATGACCGCCTCGGCCACAATCAGTCCTCCAGTTATGTTTAGATTTTTCTGCATCTTACGGGGATCGACGGAGAGGCCGGAGAGCATGAAGTTGGCCTGGTATAGGGCACCCGCAGCCAGGACGAAACTCTCTGGAACGGCGCTCCATTCCAGGTGCCAGGGTCCGGTGGCGCGCTCGAAGTCCTGCACCATGGCGTCCAGCATCAGCGAGGCGCGCTCCCGCAACATGCGGGCGCCTGCCAGAATCAACTCGCAGGAAATCGGGTTGCGCTTCTGGGGCATGGTGGAACTGGCCCCGCGCTCGGGCACAAAAGGCTCGGCTACCTCCTGGAATTCCGAGGAGGCCATCATCATCACGTCCAGCGCGATCTTGCCCAGGCTGCCGCCGATGAGAGCCAGGAGTTGTATGGTTTCGCAGAACCCGTCCCGGGCCACATGCCAAGTGATGTCGGGGACCAGCAAGCCCAGTTCAGCCCCCAGCGCCGCCCGGGTGGCCAAGCCATTTTCGGGTTTTCCCAGGGAGGCCAGGGTTCCCGCAGCGCCTCCGAATTGTACCCGCAGTACGCGCTCCTTGAGTTGCGCGAACCTCTGGGCGTGGCGCTCGAAAGCGGAAAGCCAGACGGCAACCCGGTAGCCGAAGGTTATGGGAAGCGCATGCTGGAGGTGAGTGCGTCCCGCGGTAACGGTGGTCAGATGCCGGCGCCCCAGCGTCCGCAGGTGCTGGCGCAAGTCCGCCAGCCGGCTTTCCAGTTGAGCCAGGGCCGCCCGGCACTGCAAAACGACCGCGGTGTCCATGATGTCCTGGGTGGTAGCTCCCCAGTGGATGTACCCGCCCGCTTTCCCGGACATCTCGCTCAGTTGCCGCACCAGGGGAAGAATGGGATACCCCACGATCTCCGTCTCCTTGCGCAAACGCTCGAAATCAAGCTTATCCAGGGCGCAAGAGGCCGTAATCTGGGCCGCCGCTTCCGTCGGGATTAATCCCACTTTGGCTTGGGCGCGGGCGAGCGCCGTTTCGGTCTCGATGCACCGTTCCAGGAAAGCGCGCTCTTCAAAGAGCAGGCGCATCTCGCGGGTACCGAACATATCGCGAAAGAGAAGGGAATCAAGCACGCTGACCGGCATCGGCGGTTTTCTCCTGGGGCAGAGTTGCCTTGATAGTGTCTATACATACTTTCATTCCTGCAGCTCTTGTTCCAGCGTTTTTATAAAGGCGTTCATGGCGGGGGAGATCCATTTATCGCGGTGCCAGATCACGTGAGTGGCGATATCCATCGGGGGCCCGCTCCAGCGCAGCACCGCCAGGCGCCGATCGCGGAGTTCGGCGGCGACGACAATCTCGGGCAGCAAGCCGATTCCCATAGCCAGCCCGACGCAGCCCTTGATGGCTTCCACACTGGTAAATTCCGTGGTGTTTTTGAGGCGGATGCCCCGTAGCAAGAGCAAGTCGTCAAGTTTTTTCCGGTAGGCGCAGCCGGCTTCCGTCAAGAGCATGATCTGTCCCTTCAGGTCTTCCGGCGCAATCTTGGCCCGGGTGGCCAGCGGATGCGCGGGGCCGGCGACGAAGAGCACCTTTTCCGTCCGCAAACGGATACTCGATAAGCGCGGGTTGGTAATCTCGTCCACCATGTGAATAGCCAAGTCCAGTTGGCCCGCCTCGACAGGCCCGACCAGATTCGGGTTCGGGGCGGCATCGGGACGAAAGATCAACTCAACCTCCGGGTACTCTTTGCGGAACTTGCGGAGCACTCGCGGCAGCCGATAAGTAAGCACCGATTCCGGGGCGCTGACGCGCAACGGCCCGGAGGGAACGGAACTGGGCGACAGCGCCTGTTTAGCTTCGGCCAGCGTGGCCAGCGTTTTTTCCGCATAGGCCAGCAGACGTTTTCCCGCTTCCGTCAGGACCACCCGCTTAGCCAAGCGGTCGAACAGTTGTGTCCCCAGCTCGTCCTCCAGCGAACGGATTTGCGCGGTGACGTTCGACTGCACGCAGTGCACGCGCTCCGCAGTGCGAGTAAAGTTCAGCTCTTCGGCCAGGGTGCGGAAAATTTCCAGTTGCCGCAGCTCCATAACAATCTCCCGGGATGATTATACCAATCTTTACAATCTATTGGACTGATTAATAACAATTGGGCAAGATTGCAGTCGGGGGTTGAAGACGATGAAAAACCAATTCGTTGCGCCAATCGCAAAAACGCTGTTTGCCGCCGATACCGGGAGAGAACCCAACGCCGACCGCGTTCCACCTGAGACGGTAGGCCGTTCGCTGGGCTATAGCGAGAACGAGCTCTTATTTGCGTTCGACGTGCTTGATCGGTTTGACTGGCAGCGCCGGGCGAGCCAGGATGAAGAAACAGAGAAAGAGAAGGCAGGGCAGCCTGGTTCCGAGCGGGACCGGGCTGCCTGATGAGGTAAACGGATTTCGCAATTTGGATTTGAGAAGCGAATTCGGAATCTGGATTTCGGATTTGGGTTTTTGGGACGATCTGATGGACTGGATTTGTATCAGAGTATGATTCTCAGCCCTGCCGTATGTAGAGGAAGAGAAAACAGTCCTTGCTGGAAGCATACTGGGCAGGCTTGCACTAGAAGCAAGTCCAAATGACCCCAAGGTGCTGGGCGGTCCGCCACTCGATATCCTTATACCTTACTTGGCTTAGGACGCGATGGGCTGGTTATCGGCGCACCTGTGATCTGCTCGCCACCCACAAAGGGCAATAGCAGATAGGGCCGAAACGCATAGATTGTTCGCCACGCGCCCGGACGGAGTGGCAATTGTCCGAGCTATGACGGGCGTGCGGCTTCACAATGACAGACTTCGAGGGTGGGGATTTACTGTTTCTTTAACTTCTTTAAAGGGTGGGCCGGAGACGTATGCACGGCTCGGGATAAAATCCCCAATCCCAATTCTCAAATCCCAAATTTCATACCCGCAGGTGGTCCCACAGCATCTTGATACCAATGCCCAGCAGAATGAGGCCGCCGAGCGCTTCCACCCGCTTTCCCCACAGGGTCCTGACCCGGCGCCCCAAGCGCATGCCCAGCAAGGTGAGAGTGGTGGCCATCAGGCCCACGGTGCAGGCGGAAACCGCGATGGAAGCCCTTATCATGGCGAGGGATAGCCCCACCCCGAGAGCGTCGACGCTGGTGGCTAACGAAAGAAAAACCAACTGCCACCCCGAGGTGGGATCGGTGGTGCGGGACGTCTCGCCGGAGTCGTGGAAGCTGTGCCAGATGGCGTTGATGCCCACCAGCGCGAGCAGGGCAAAGCCAATCCAGATGGCGATGGCGGCCACTAGGTTATAGAGCGCGCTCCCGATAAGCCAGCCGGCGGTCAACATGCCGGCCTGGAACAGGCCGAAATGAAAGCTCAGCCGAAACAGATGCCTCTTGGTGAGCGCCGAGAGCGTTAGCCCGGCGACCACCGCCACGGCGAACGCATCCAGCGCCAGCGCGACCGATAGGGCGAGCAGTGCGGCCCAACTCATTGCGGCGATCTCGGGACGTATATTTTCATGGAGATAGCATGATAGCAGCAGCAATCAAGCCGGGGTGGTTCATATGAAGTGCCGTGAAAAGAGTCGGCCCAGCAGGCTGAGGAACGTAGCCTACGGCGTGAGCCGTGGGAACGGGAGAGGGGCAACCGGTTAGCCCCCGAACGGGGGCGCAAGGATCGCCTGAGATCCCGGCACGTCGATTGCGCGAAAGGAAATACGTGGCGAGAAATCGGGAAATCACGTTCGCTCAGGTATTTAGTTCGAGTTTTCCCTCACGCCGTGGGCTACGTTCTTGCGCCCGCTTCGCGGGCTCTTAAAGCTTCAGCTCCCAGTTCTGGCCTACCAGATCGTGGCCAAAGCTGTGGTGGCGATCCTCCGCCACAAGATAAAACCCTTCCTTTTCATAGATATGGCGTGCCGCGTGGAGAATATCGTTGGTCCAGAGCATGATTTTGCCGTAGCCGGCCTCACGGGCGAAGCGAATGCATTCCTGGACCAGGCGCGTTCCGATACCTAGTCCCCGCGCCGAGGGCTCAACCAGCAAAAGGCGTAGCTGGCCCTCCGACTCTGTTCTTTTCACCAGGAAAACGCAGCCGACGTTTTCGCCCTCCCTTTCCGCAATCCAGCAGCGTTCGCGTTTGGAGTCGAAGTTCCGGATGAACTTAGCCGCAATCTCCGCCACCAGGGCTTCGAAGGTTTCATCCCATCCGTATTCTTGCGAATACAAGACGCCATGGCGATGGATGACCCAACCGATATCGCCCGGCCGGTGGGGCCGCAACAGGTATGGCAGCCGACCCTCGGGTTTTGGTCCGATCAGTGTCTGGATGGTCCGCATCGCCCCCACCAGACGGTCCTGGTCGGGAATCGGCAGAGCGCGCAGCATGGCCGCTACCTCGGCCTGGGAACGTTTCTCCAGCGGGGCGAGGACCTTTTGGCCTCGTGCGGTCAGGGATAGCCAATTCTGGCGACTGTCCAGGTTGGAGGGAGTTTTGGCGAGCAGGCCGCGGTGCTGGAACTTTGCCAGGATACGGCTCAAGTATCCGCGATCCAGACCCAGCTCCTTCAGAATTCCGCTGGCAGTGGGATTCTGCCGATGGGCGATTTCATACAGCACCCGCACCTCGGTCAGAGAGAAATCGCTATCCAAGAGCCCTTCCTGCAATAATCCGATAATTCTGGTGTAAAACCGGTTAAAACTTCGCACTGCCTCAATCCGACCATCGGAGACCAAGTCTGCCATGGCAACGCTCCCGCTTAAGTATGTTGACATTGTCTACTAATAAGTTGACACAGTCAATTACCTAAGGAGGTTCCGCGTGGCGGGATTAAGGGCGAATCACCGCCCCTTGCGATGCGGAACTGGCGAGTTTGGAATAAAGCGCCAGGTAGCCTCGCTTGATTTTGGGTTCGGGAGGACGCCAAGCTGCCGTCCGGTCTTGGATTTCCTGGTCGGTCAGATCCATATGCAAGACCCCGGCGTCGACATCAATGGTAATCCGATCACCGTCGCGCACTATGGCGATGGGGCCGCCCTCGGCGGCTTCGGGCGAAACATGCCCCACGAAACATCCGTTGTTGGTTCCCGAAAACCGCCCATCGGTGACCAGGGCTGCGGTTTTCGCCAGCCCCCGGCCATACATGAATTTCATGGCCTTGTACATCTCCCGCATACCGGGACCGCCTTTGGGTCCCTCGTAGCGGATTACCACCACGTCGCCGGCAATCACCCGTCCATCCAGAATGGCCTCGTTAGCCAGTTCTTCCGAGTCGTATACCCGGGCTGTTCAGGTAAACCGGCGAATGCTAGGGTCGATAGCGCCGGGTTTGCTGATAGCTGTGTCCGGGGCGAGGTTGCCACGGAGAACCGCCAACCCTCCGGTGGCACTGAAGGGTTGCGCCAAGGTTCGGATTACTTCCGGGTTTTCCGGAAACCTGTACCGGTAGACGGCGATGTTCTCAGCAACCGTTTTCATGGTACAAGTCAGTGCCTGAGCATTGAGCAATGGCTGCATGTGCGCCATGACCCGGGGAATGCCGCCGGCCTTCCAGAAGTCTTCCATGTCCCACTGGGACGCGGGGTTTACCTTGGCGATGTAAGGAGTGGTCTTGTTGAAGCGGCTAAAGGCTTCAATAATATCGACTTCGACCTCCGCCTCGCAGGCGATGGCGGGGAGGTGCAAAACGGCGTTGGTGGAGCCGCCGATTGCCAGGCAGACCTTGACCGCGTTCTCCAGGAACTGTTGGCTAAGGATTTTTCGGGCGCCGACCTCACACCTGGTCATTTCGCAGATAGCCCGTCCGGAGGCCTGCGCCAAGCGCATCCGGTCCGGATGGACGGCTGGAATCAGCGCCCCTCCCGGCAGGGTCATGCCGAGAGCTTCCGCCAGACAGCACATGGTATTGGCGGTGCCAAAAAAGGAACAGGATCCGCAAGACGGGCCGCAGAGATCTTCCAGGGCATAAAACTCATCTTCACTGATCTTCCCTGAGCTGAGCATGGCGCGGGCTTCGTCCAAGGAGGTGAGATCGGTCTTCCGCCCGTCAAATTCGATTCCGCCGAGCATGGGTCCGCCGGGCACGAAGATGGCGGGCATATCCAGGCGCGCCGCCGCCATCAACATGCCGGGAACAATTTTGTCGCACGAGCCCAGCAGCACTAAGGCATCCAGCTTATGGGCCTGCGCCATAACCTCGATCGAATGGCAGATCAATTCCCGGGAAGGCAAGATGTAACGCATCCCTTCATGGCCATTGGCGATGCCATCGCAGGCAGCGATAACGCCGAACTCGACGGGAGTGCCTCCCCCGCGGTATATCCCTTCTTTAACCGACTCGGCGACCTGCCGCAGGTTGAGGTGGCCAGGCACCAAATTAGTCCACGAATTCGCAATGCCGATGAGGGGGCGGGACAAATCGTCGTCCGAATAACCCATGGACTTGAACAGGCCGCGGCAGAACATCCCGTCGGGCCTGGCGAGGATTTTTGCGCTTCTCATGCTCGCACCATCTCCTTCCTGCGCGCCTGGTTGTGGATTGCGCGCATTATGATTACCTGGGGAGTCATTTCCGCGCTCACGCTGTTCATAAAGACGCCCTTCCAGTTCTATGCCATTCGCTTCCTGCTGGGGGCGGCGGAGGCCGGCTTTTTCCCCGGAATTATTTTGTACCTGACCTATTGGTTCCCGTCGCACCGGCGCGCCAAGATGACGGGCGCCTTCATGGTCGGAATTCCTATGGCGGGTATCATCGGGGGGCCGCTCTCCGGCAGCATCATGGCTTTTACCCATGGTCTGTTTGGCTGGCATGGCTGGAAGTGGATGTTCTTGCTGGAAGCGGTGCCCGCGTTCATTGTCGGCGTCGCCTGCATGTTCTACCTGGACAGCCGGGTGCGCGATGCCAAGTGGCTGAGCGAACAGGAAAAACAGATTGTGGAGCGCGATATCGCGGCGGAGAGCCAGCAGAAGAAAGAACATCCTTCGCTGCTGGCGGTATTCAGCGATGCCCGCATCTGGCTGATGTGCTGGATTTACTTCACCTGCTCTCTCGGCCAATATGCGCTAACCATGTGGATGCCGACCCTCATCAAGGCGGCCGGCATTAGCAGCGTGTTGAATATCGGCTTGGTGACGGCCATTCCCTATATCTGTGTTGCCATCTCGATGGTGGCGCTAGGAGCGTCGGCAGACCGGCATCGCGAGCGCCGTTGGCATGCCGGCGGGCCGTTAATTGTTGGCGCCATAACCCTGGTGCTGAGCATGATGGCGGGTACGCATACGACCCTGGCTATTGTTCTTTTGTCGATCGCGGCTGCCGGAATCATTCCGGCCTCGCCTATGTTCTGGGCGATTCCCACGTCGTTTCTGGCCGGGACGGCTGCGGCCGCGGGAATTGCTACCATCAATTCCGTCGCCAACCTGGGCGGCTTTGTCGCCCCGGCTGTGGTCGGCTACTTGAAGGATGTGACCCACACCAACTTGATTCCGATGATTGTTATGGCGGTGATCGTATGTGCGGGGGGACTTACCGCGGTTAGCCTGCCTAAGTCAGTCAACAAGTAGCGGATTGAGCTACACCTTCCCGACGAAACCGGCTCATCGGATAGCGATGAGCCGGTTTGTTCTTTTTGGAGCCCAAGAGAAGCCCTTATCGTCGTAAGGGCCATCTAATCCCTATTATTCGGGATTCCAGATGTCGGATTGGGAATTTGTTCGTCACGCCACTATCGCTAAGAACAGGGCAGGGATACCGCGCAGGTTGGCTTGCAAATCCCAAATCCGAATTCCCAAATCCCAAATTCCCCTACAAGGGTTGTAATGAGCAAGATTTCTCTTCGTGTTAATGGCCGTGTGTACACCGTCGACGTCGATCCGGCGACTCCACTGTTATATGTTCTGGCCGACGAACTTGGGCTGCGGGGTCCGAAATTCGGATGCGGTATGGCGCAGTGCGGAGCCTGCACGGTCCTGGTGCAAGGCCAACCAATGCGTTCTTGCGTCATGCCGGTGAGCGCGGTTGGACAGGACGAGATTACGACCCTGGAAGGGCTGGGCACGCCCGAAAAACCTCACCCCATTCAGCAAGCCTTTATAGAGGAAGGCGCGGCTCAGTGCGGTTTTTGCCTCAGTGGCGTAATCCTGACGGCGAAGGCCCTTCTCGACGAAAAACCGCAGGCCTCTGACCAAGAGATCCGCGAAGCCCTCGGCGGCGTGTTATGCCGCTGCTTTACCCACGTGCGCATGGTGCGCGCGATTCGCAAGTATGCCGGCACGAGGAAGGTATGAGCGTTTCCCGCCGCGATTTTCTGAAAAGCTCCGGCGTTCTGGTGGTGAGTTTCAGCATAGCGTCGTTGGCCGGTCCGTTGGCCGTGGCGCAAGGTCCGTTTGAAACACATGCTTCGCACATCGATCCCACCCGGCTCGATTCCTGGCTCGTCGTCTCGGCCGACGGCACGGTAACGGCCTATACGGGCAAGTGCGATTTTGGGCAGGGGATGTTCACGGCGCAGACGCAGTTGGTGGCCGAAGAACTGTGCGTGCCATTGGAACGCGTGAAATTGATTCAGTGCGACACCTCGGTTGTTCCGGACCAGGGAACTACATCCGGAAGCCAATCTACGCCGGTGAACTTCAATTCGGCCAATCTGGCCCAGGCTGCGGCAACGGCGCGGGAGGCGCTAATTGCCTTGGCGGCAAAGCGTCTGGGCGAACCGGACAACCAACTTACGGCGGCAGGCGGGGTCATTACCGGAAAGACTGGGCGCCGGGTCACCTATGGAGAACTCATTGGCGGCCAACGCTTTGATCTTCCTCTGAACACCAGCGCCAAGCGGCGCTCGCCAGGGCAGTGGACGGTGCTGGGCAAACCGGTACCCTCTCTGGACCGGCCTGCGCTCATGACAGGGCAATTTGAATTCGTACATAACGTACGCGTCCCGGGGATGCTTCACGGCCGGGTGGTGCGGCCGCCCGAGGTAGGAGCCACCGTTGCCAGTGTGGACGAAGACTCGGTCCGGCAGATCCCCGGGTTGGTCAAGGTGGTAGTGCGCAAAGATTTCGTCGGGGTGGTTGCCGAAAAGCAGTACCAGGCGATCCAGGCCGCCAACCGGCTCAAAATAAAGTGGACTCCCGGCATAGGTCTGCCGTCGCAGAAGACCTTCTGCGACAACCTGCACAAACAGCCTTCCCGCGACGTTTTAATGGTCGACTCGAAAGATGTGGAACAAAAACTCGCGGCGGCCGGCACGGTGGTGCGTGCAGCCTACCTGTATCCCTATCAAATGCACGGATCAGTCGGCTCTTCCTGTGCCGTAGCTGACGCCAGGCCAACACAGACGACGGTGTGGTCCGCCACGCAATCGGTGTATCCCACACGAAGCATTGTGGCTAAGCTTCTGGGGGCGCCGCTGGAGAGTGTGCGGGTCATCTATGTGCGAGGCTCGGGATGTTACGGTCTCAACGGCGCCGATGCGGTTTCCTTTGACGCCGCGCTCCTGTCCCATGCCGTCGGCCGTCCGGTTCGGGTCCAGCTTTCGCGTCAAGATGAAATGGCTTGGGAGAACTTTGGCTCGGCCTGCGCCATCGCGCAGCGTGCCGGCATCGACCGCAACGGCGAGATCGTAGTTTGGGACTGCGAGAGCTGGGTGGCGGTGCGGGGAGGCCGGCCCGGCTACGAACGTCCCGGCAATGTGATCACCGGACTGCTGGCCGGATACGCGCCGGAAACGGTAACGCCGCATTCCGCCACAGAACCGGCGGGCGAACTGCGGAACAACGCCAACGCCGTGCCCTCCTATCTGGCCGGCTGCATCGACGGCAAATGTGGGGGTGGGGGAAGCGTGCGCAGCGAGCGCGTGCTGACGCATGCCGTGGCGTCGCCATTCTTCACCGGTCCGCTGCGCTCGCCGGTGCGAATCCAGAATACCTTTGCCCATGAATGCTTTATGGACGAAATCGCCGCTCAGATAAAAGCGGATCCGGTGGCGCTGCGGCTGCGGCATCTCCGGGACCCGCGGATCATCGGCGCTGTGAAAGCGGCAACTGAAGCGGCCAAATGGGAGAAACGCCCCTCGCCCAAGCCAAACCAGGCCCGAAACGGTACGGTAAGCGGCCGCGGAATCGCCTGTGTGGCTTATGAGGGCCACAATGGATATGCCGCGCTGGTGGCGGAAGTGACGGTAGACTTGGCAAGCGGCCTCGTCCAGCCCAGACGGTTCACGGTCGCGGTGGATTGCGGCCCAATCTCCAATCCGGATGGCCTGCGCAACCAGATTGAGGGCGGCATTATGCAGGGCACGAGCCGAGCGCTCCTGGAAGAGGTCACGTGGGAGGACAAGCGTGTAACCTCAGTGGATTGGGAAACATACGATAGCTTCTATGTCGGCATGGAGGTCCCCAGCGTGGAGATTATTCTGATGAATCCCACCGGGGTGCCGGCTACCGGCGCAGGCGAAACGGCAATCACGGTGGTGCCCGCGGCCATCGGCAACGCGATCTTCGATGCCACGGGCGTTCGCCTGCGGCGAGTACCTTTCACGGCGGAACGCGTGAAGGCGGCATTGCAGGGGGAAAAATCCTAAAACCTACCACAGACACAGAGGGGACAGAGGAAATTCGGGAATTTGGATTTCGGATTTTGGATTTAACGGGCGCCGCGCAATTTTGCGCACGGCTGCTTGGAGCAACGAGGAAATCCCAAATCCGAAATCCAAATTCCCAAATTTTTTCTGCGTCCTCTGCGGTGAAACAGTTCTTTAACCGACGGTCAGGAGGCGAACGAGCTCACGTACGTTGCCCAAGTCTTCCAGAGAGTTCACCCGTTGGACAACTGCTTCCGCCTGCTTCGCGCCCAGTACCGGCGCCATCAGATCCAGGGCCTTGGCGTTTACCGCTTCGGTATTCACCGGATTCTCCTTCGTGCCCGGGGGAAAACGGGTGAAGTGGCTCACGGCCCGGCCATCGCGGAGGGTTACTTCCACCAGACCGCTACGAGGCGCGGCGGGATCGTTCAGCTTGGGGTCTCCAACCACCTGCACGCGTTGCATTACGGCGCGTATTTGCGGGTCGGCCATATGTTCGGACGAGTGGCTATTGGCAAACGAGACTTTGCCGTCCACCAGACCGGTGGCAATGAGGTACTGGCAATTCACGTTGGGCATGGGACTGTTACTGACGATGCCGGGCGCGTCTTCTGGCAGCCGGACCACAATGCGATCGACATTGCCGGCGTTCAGGCCGTACTGCCGACGAAGGGTAAAGAACGCATCCAAGGGGGCCTGATTGGGGTAGCCCACGGAATAAGTCTTGATGCCGGTCTCGGAGACAAAATACCGCTCACCCAGGCCGGCCATGATGGCCTCGGGATGTGGCTGAGAAGAAAGGGCTTCCAAGGCGTTGTGCTCGCCGCTCAGGACATCGCGAACGCCGGTGAATCCCATCTGAACCATGACCACCGCGGTGACGCCGTTGCGGGCGCCCATGCCGCCGATGTCAAACGCCTTTTCGATGTGATCGGGATCCTGGACCCAGCTCCACAGGCCCGACACCTGCTGCGCGGCATAGGAAAGCGCATAACGCATCCCGGTTTCGTCGAAGCGAGCCAGGGAGGCGGCTGCGGCCATGCTGCCCATGGTGGCGCAGGGAGCCTCGATGCCGCGGTGACCGCGGCGCACCAAGTCCGGTCCCAGGGCTACCAGGAAACGGCAACCAATGTCATAGCCCAGCGCCACCGCCCGCAGCACTTCCATTCCTGATCGGCCTTCCCGTTCCGCCATGGCCAAGGCGGAGGGAACGACGGAAGCGCCGGGATGCGATTTGGTCAATGGATCGACGTCATCGGTTTCGTCCGAATGCCCGAACATCCCATTCACCAGCGCGGCATTGATAGCGGTGGTCTTGAAATCGGTGGTTAAGACCGAAGCCTCTGCCAGACCCCCCTGGGAGCGGGCAAAGCGGATGGCCAACTCGCCGGGTCGGAGACGCGCCCCCGAAACCATGGCGCCGATCGCGTCCAACACGCGATGTTTGGTATCGAGCAATGCTTTGGGTGGCAGGCTGCGGTCCCGGGCCGCCACCAGGTAACGCGCCAGTTGGCCGCTGAGATCGCCGGTTACCGCTGCGGACGCCTTGGCAGGCGCCTGGCTGGCGGGGAGCCCCGGCGCCATCGTCCCACTGGCGGGAAGGGCTGAGGCCGCGATGAGTCCACCGGCACCCTGCAACAAGCGGCGCCGCGTGAGGGTGAAGCGTTCTTCTTCGGTAGAAATATCACCGCTATTATTTCCCATTCTTGTTCTCCTTAATAATCTGTCGTCTGCCCAGGACAGCGGCGCGTTGAGTTGTGACTATCGAACTCTCAGGGGCTAAGGAGCTCGTGTCAGAACCCCTCTGCCGTCCCTCCAACCCCCGCACGCGAAAGGAACGCGTGCCGGGGGCCCCTGCAGGACTCGCGGATTTCCCACTTCGGCTTCCCACCGCTCACGCGGTGGGCTATTTTCTACCGCGCCTGCGGCGCTCCAAGCGTGGTTGGGCCCATTTTCATGTGACCGCGCGAGTGCTCACACACGCTCTTCAGCCCGGCTAAAGCCGCTCCTCTGGCGCTCTCCAATTCACCGGGCTGCAGCCCGGTGCTTCCACCGCATCAGGGGGCCGCGACCGCCCGGTGCAGGGCCGCCCGCGCCAGCAGGCGCGTGGAATCCAACGTCGGCAGCGGAGAATTCGCGTCATTCATGATCAGTGGAATCTCCGTGCAGCCGAGTATAACCGCATCGCAACCCTCGTCCTTCATCCCTCCGATCACCCGCTGAAAATAAGCGACCGCCTCGGGCTTGAAGACGCTGCAAACCAACTCATCCATGATGATGCGATTGATCTCCTCGCGTTCAGCAGGACTGGGGCGTACATACTTCAGCCCGCGAGCGGCGAGCTTTTCCGGATAGATCTCGCTTTCGATCAGCCAGCGAGTTCCGGTCAAGCCGAGGCAGCGGAACCCGCGCTCGACGGCTTGAGCGGCGACAACCTCGGCGATGTGCAGCCAGGGCAGCGGGGAGCGCAATTCAATGTAGGGCAGCGCCTGGTGGATGGTGTTGTCGGGACAGATAAGGAAATCGGCACCGATCTTAGCAAGCTTGTTGGCAGAACCAAGCATCAGCTCACCCACACCCTGCCAGTCGTTTCGGTAGATGTGTTGCATGTAATCGGCGAGGGAAGGGGTATGGATCGAGACCTCAGGATGGGCGTGCGCGCCCAAGAATTGGGCGCCTTCAACGCATATGGTCCGATAACAAAGAGACGCGCCTTCCGCAGAGCAGGCAACGATACCGATGTGGCGAGGCATGATGGGAGCTAGTATAGACGCTGGGTTCTCGCTTACCGAACCGTCCTATTGGCTACCACCGAGGCACCCTACGGCCTTTTTGAACTTCTGGGAGAATCCCTCTGCCATTCCTACGCCTCGATTATTCGTATGCATTTATTCATCACAGAGCGCAGGCAAAAAGAAATGTTTACGGGGGTCTGAGTGGCGCGCCTTTGAACTCTTAGGTACGCACGAATCGCATCGGCAGATAGAGCCGAAATGCATAGGTTCCTCAGCCCCGCGCCTGCAGCGGCATGGCAACTGGCCGTGTCATTTCAGGCGCGCGGCTTCAGAATGACAGGCTTGGGGGATAAGAATTTGTTGCAACTGGACATTACAGTCTGCAGGCAAAGAGAAATGCGTACGGGGGGCGAGTCGTGCACCTTTGGGCTCTTGGTTGCGCATGAATGGCAGCGGCAGATAGGGCCGAAATGCATAGGTTCCTCGCCACGCGCCCCGACGGCAGGGCAATTGTCCGAACTGTTTTGGGCGCGTGACTCGGAATGACAGGCCTGAGGGGTAAGAACTTGTTGCAACTGGACATTACATTCTATGTACAAAAGGTAAATGTATTAGATCCCCTCGGCTGCGCTCGGGGCAGGCTCTTCTCTGCGCGCCCGCCCCGACCCGCAAAAGAAGCGGGTCGGAGGAAGACGGCGGGCGCTCCGTTCAGGATGACAATCACGTATTGTGTTGTCGAACTGATTCTCACACACGCTTTTTAGAGGCCAGACGCGCCGCCAGATGCAAGGCGTTCTCCGTCGCGCCAGATTTAGCAATCCCTTTGCCCACGATATCGAATGCGGTGCCGTGCGCCGGGGTGGTGAAGATGGTTTCCAGGCCGGCGGTAATGGTTACCCCGCGGTTGAAGCCGCGCAACTTGGTGGCGATTTGGCCCTGGTCGTGGTACATGGAGACTACACTGTCAAATTCGCCGGCAAAGGTGCGGATGAAGATCGTATCGGGCGGATAAGGGCCGCTGCAATTGATGCCCTGGCCTTTCAGTTCCTCGACCACCGGGCGGATCAATTCGATCTCTTCCCGGCCGAACAGGCCGTTGTCACCGCCGTGCGGATTGAGCGCATTGACCGCGATGCGCGGGTTGGCAATGCCGGCGCGGCGCATCATCTTATCCGCCAGCAGGATGGCTTCCCGGATACGCTGCGGCGTGACCTGGTCGAGGGCTTCGCGTAGTGACATGTGCCCGGTGACGCGCGACATCCACTGCCCGTCGAGCACATTCATTTCGCTGAAGTAGCCCTGGTGGCCGAGCAAGTGGGCGAACATCTTATGCTCGTCCGGGAAACGCCAGCCGCCGTCGAACATGGCGCGCTTGTTGAGCGGCGCGAAGGTAATGGCGTCGACCTCGCCGCGCTGCGCCATCTGGATAGCGTAGGCGAGAGTATCGCCCGTGAGCTTGCCGGACTCGGCGGAGACTTTGCCCCGCGGAAAGCGGGAAGGATCGGTGTTGCCGAGATCGATCAGCGGCGCCCGATCGGACGACCAGTCGATGGCTGCCGTGTTCGGAACCTTCACCCAGCTCAGCTCAACTCCGGCATCCTGGATGCCGAGCTCCAGCACGCGCGCATCGCCGACCACCACCAGCCGCGCAGCGTCGTTCAAACGCCGGTCATGAAGTACTTTGGCGACCAGTTCCGGCCCGATACCCGTGCAGTCTCCCATGGTCAAGGCGATACGCGGAGTCGACCGATTTTCCATGTTCGTTCTCCAATTTAGTGGCCCTCTTCACCGCAGAGGACGCAAAGGACGCAGAGGAGAATTTTGGATTTGGGAATTCGGATTTGGGATTTCCTCGTTACGGCAAGCAGTCTTCAGAAATTTGCAAGATGCCGTTAAATCCGAATTCCGAAATCCAAAATCCCAAATTTGCTCGGCTTCCTCAGCGTCCTCTGCGGTGAAGGGGTTTTCGGCAGTTATATTGTTCCACAACTGCGGGGAGCGGATGTCATGGGCCGACAGCGCTTTCCACCCGCATCGCGTTTACCATCCTGACCCACCGCGCGGGCCGCTTCTCGCCGGGGACTACGACCTTGAATGGTCCATCGTGTTCCCCGAGCGGCTTGCCATTCATGGTGTCGGCCAGGATGATGCGATTGTCAGTGAGCGCCGGATCGACTTCGGCAATCGAAAAGACCACGGCATATCCATCGCTTGCCTGCACAAGAATGTAGGTAGCAATCCCACGTCCGCGAAGTTTTTCGCCCAGCGGAACGCCTGCTTTCGCCAAAAGGTCCGAAAGCCTGACGCCTTCGTAGTGCTGCGTCTCTCCACTATGCGGCTCCCGGACATCCACCGCCAGCCGTGGCATCTTCGTCAGGTCCGCTGAAGTTATCTCCAGTGTCTGAATGTTGCTGCCGCTGATTCGCAACTGCGCTGCCGGCGAAGCGGCGAAGATACCAACCGCTGACAGCAGCAGAAAGAGGAGGCTCAATTGCCGGAATCTCTGTCGCATATAGAACCTGCCCACCACGCCTGGTTTTTCGGCGTTCTCGCAGATACGCGAACACGATCGACGCCAACCATGATAACGGTAATGAAATACCGCAGTCGACCGGCTACTCCTGTGTTGTCTAGCCGGTTGCGGGGCTCTTGCTTGCGTCAGGACGAACCGGACGGACAGACAGAATCAGCAGTCCCCCGATCACGCCGAACAACCCGATCAGACTGAAGGCCACGGTGAAATTGCCCGTCATCTGCTTAAGCGTTCCCACCATTTGCGGCCCGACAAAGCCGCCGAACAGGTTACCCACTCCGCCGATCATGGCAATGGCGGGAATCGCCAAGGCCGACGGCAGAATATCCGTAACCAGGGTGGAAATCAGCGGCAGGGTCATATACATGGTGAAGCCAACCAGGATGAAAATTACCATTTGCAGCAGTCCCCAACCGGTCCGGGAGCCCAGGAAGAGGAAAATACCGCCGATGATCATCGGCAGTCCGGCGTGCAGGCGCCGTTCCTTATGCCGATCGGAGCTGCGGGTACACAAGAGCAGCCCGATGCCGCTGGCCACGTAAGGGAGGGCGTTCAGGATGCCAACCCGGGCGATGTTCAGGGCACTCGCCGCCTTGAGCACGGTTGGCAACCAGAGGCCAAAACCGTAAAAAATCATGTTGTTGAAGCAAGTCGCTCCCAGCAACAGCCATACCGCCGGTTGACGCAACATGCCATGCCAGTCTTTGGAGGCATGGGTGGCGGCGAATTGCGCCTGTTCAATGGCGAGGCCATTCTCCAGGTTGCGCCGTTCCTCCGCCGGCAGCCAGTGCGCATGGTCCAGGTCTTTGGGAATGGCGCGCCACCAGACGACCGCCCAGATCCATGCCGGGAGTCCGCCCACGACAAACATCGTGTGCCAGCCCCAGTACTGCAATACGAGGCCGGAGAGGGGGCCCGACAGGAGCGCGCCCACCGGAATGCTCAGGTTCCACAGACCGAACGCCCGGCCACGTTCGGATTTCAGAAACCATTGCGACAGCAGCAAAGAAATGGAGGTCCACAGCGGTCCTTCGGCGAAGCCGAGCAGAAAGCGCAAAGCCGCCAACTGATGAAAGCTGCTTGCCAGGCCGGTCGCCATCGAGAACAGGCCCCACGTTATGAGGGACCCCAGGATGGTGCGCCGTGCCCCGAACCGTAAAGCCAGCCAGCCTCCCGCCAGAAAGCTCGGCAAATATCCCCAGAAGAAGACGCCGCCGGCAAACCCCTGCTGCGAGGGCGACAGATGAAGATCTGCCGACATGCTGGGCAGGGCCATCCCGATGTTGACGCGATCAAAAAAGGCGATCGTGTACATGAGGAAGATGACGGGAATAAGGTGCAGCCAGCGGGCACGGCCCACACTTTCCGTGGCGATTGGTGTTTTCGCAGCTGCGCCACCGTCACGGCTGATATTCGCCATTACGCACCCCCATTCGGCGCCAAGGCGGCGATCGTGGCCAGACAGAACTCAGGCAGATCGTCGGGACAGCGGCTGGTGATCAGGTTACGATCCACCACCACAATCTTGTCCTCCCAGAGCCCTCCGGCATTCACCACATCGTCCTTGATGCTGACCCAACTGGTTACCCGGCGTCCCTTGACGATGCCGGCGGAGATCAAAAGCCAGGGGGCATGGCAGATCGCGGCAATAGGCTTACCGGCGGCGTCGGCGCGACGCACGAAATCGACGATGTACGGTTCGCGGCGCAAGATGTCGGGAGAAAAACCGCCGGGAATCACGACCGCATCGAAGTTTTCCGGCTTTAGCGTCAGCATATCGGCCACTTCGTAACGGCGTCCTTCGACCATCGGTACCGGCGGAATCGGATAGCCTAAACGGCCGGTTATGGGCTTCACCTTGCCAACGTAGGGCCGCGCGCTGAAGCTCGCCTGGTAGGTGCCAATGACGATCCGCGCTCCCTCCTCGGAAAGACGGAGCAAGGGGAAGAGGAGTTCGAGATCCTCAAATTCGTGCGCTACCGGCATGCAAATGGTCTTGCCCTTCAGCTTCATGATCGTCTCTTCCTTTCAATGAAAACTTGTTTTATGAGGCAGGACGAGCGTCGCGTAATTGAGAATAACGCAGGTATAGCTCGCCTCTGATTACTGGATTGTACAGGCGGTTGGAATTCGAGCACGAAAAATCTCTCGGCCATGGTACCCCACCCCCGCGACGAAATCGGGGAGGCTTTAGCGCGGAAAAGCACGGCGCGAAGGGGGCACCAAGAGAGTGATATCCAATCGCCGGCGTAGACTTTATAAAGGTTCCAGGCATCCATAAGACTATGGCGAATAGTGTGCTCATTACCGAACAGCTTACTCATGAACAGAAATTGGACCGTTTGGCCGAAGTTGCTGTCCGCGTTGGACTTGGCCTTAAGAGCGGGCAGGAACTGGTGATGACGGCGTCGATCGACGCCTTGCCTTTGGCGCGGCGCATTACCGAGCAGGCCTACCGTGCCGGCGCGTCTCTGGTCACAACGCTCTACAGTGACGATGAAGCCACGCTGATGCGCTACCACTTTGCGCCGAATGACAGCTTTGACCGCGCTTCGGGGTGGCTGTACGACGGGATGGCGGCGGCCTTCAAAAGCGGCGCGGCGCGGCTGGCGATTACCGGGGCGAATCCGACGCTGCTCTCGAATGAGGATCCCGAGAAGGTGAGCCGGGCAAATCGTGCGGTTTCAAAGGCTTACCGGCCGGCGCTGGAGCTGATCACGCGCCACGAAATCAACTGGACGATTGTCGCCAGCGCTACTCCCTCCTGGGCTGCGGTTATGTTTCCCAAAGACGCGCCGGATGTGGCTCTCGCCAAGCTGTGGAACGCGATTTTCGCGACCTCGCGCGTCGATGGCGACGATCCGGTGGCCGCCTGGAAGGCCCATGACAGAGGACTGCAACGGCGGGCGGCCTACTTGAATGAAAAGCGCTACTCCGCGTTGCACTACCGGGGACCCGGAACCGACTTCCGCCTGGGATTGGCTGATGACCATCTTTGGCTGGGAGGCGGCACAACCGCGGTCAACGGGCTCTACTGCATTCCCAACATGCCCACGGAAGAGGTTTTTAGCACTCCGCATAAAGACCGAGCCGAAGGCACGGTGACGGCCACTAAGCCGCTGTCGTACCAGGGCACGATGATTGAAGGAATCCAGGTACGCTTTGCCGCCGGACGCATTGTGGAGGCGCGGGCCACGAAAGGCCAGGAAGTACTTCAGAAACTGATCGATACCGACGACGGCGCCCGGCGCTTGGGCGAGGTGGCGCTGGTGCCGCATTCCTCCCCGATTGCCAGCAGCGGAATGCTGTTCTTCAATACGCTATTCGATGAAAATGCCGCTTCCCATATCGCGTTAGGCCAGGCTTACAGTTCCTGCCTGCGCGATGGCGACAAGCTGACTCCCGAGCAGCTTGCGGCCAAGGGCGCCAACGACAGCCTGATTCACGTGGACTGGATGATCGGATCGGACAAGCTCGATATCGATGGCATCAGCGCGACGAATCGGGTCGAGCCTCTGATGCGGCAGGGGGAGTGGGTGTAAGAACCTTTCACCGCAGAGGACGCAAAGGACGCAGAGCAAATTTGGGATTTTGGATTTCGGAATTCGGATTTAACGGCATCTCGCCAATTTCTGAAGACTGCTTGCAGTAACGAGGAAATCCCAAATCCGAATTCCCAAATCCGAAATTCTCCTCTGCGTCCTTTGCGTACTCTGCGGTGAAAGGTTCTGTGGGTGTAGTTTAGTAAGCAGATCGTGGCGCGCGTATTCATTACCGGTTCATCGGACGGGCTCGGCCGGATGGCTGCCCGGCTGCTTGTGGAACAAGGGCATGGCGTGGTCCTGCACGCCCGCAACGAAGCGCGAGGCAGGGAAGCGTTGGCTGCGGTGCCGGGAGCGGAGACGGTGGTCATCGGCGATCTGACGAGCATTGCCCAAACCCGCAGCGTAGCCGATCAGGTCAACCGGCTGGGCGGGTTCGACGCGGTGATTCACAATGCGGGTCTGGGGTATCGGGAACCACAGCGAATCACCACCGAAGACGGGCTTCCCCAGGTGTTTGCCGTTAACACCCTGGCCCCCTACATCCTGACCGCGCTCATCACGAGACCGAAGCGCCTCGTTTACATAAGTTCCGGGCTGCACCGCGGCGCCGACACGAGTCTGAAAGACCTTGCGTGGGAGCACCGCCCGTGGCAGGGGCAGCAGGCGTATTCCGAGACTAAACTGCACGATGTGTTGCTGGCCTTTGCGGTGGCGCGCCGCTGGCCGGATGTATTCTCCAACGCGCTCGAACCTGGCTGGGTGGCGACGAAGATGGGAGGGCCGGGAGCGACCGACGATCTGGACGCCGCACCCCGCACGCAGGTTTGGCTGGCCGTGAGTGACGACCCGGCGGCAAAAGTCACGGGCGAGTATTTTTATCACCTGCAGCGTCGGGCGCCGAACCCGGCCGCCCGCGATCCGCAGCTGCAGGAAAAACTGCTTGAGGCTTGCAAGGGGTTCACTGGCGTGGAGATGCCGGTTAATTGACGCGTATTTCAGATAGATAACAATGCGGCTCTCGCCCAGCGCAACGGCTCCGGCGAAAATGTCGCGCTGGTCCCGCTCTCTGCGGGACTGGCTGTGCTGGCGGCGTTCGCGCCTGGCGTCTACGCCCAATGTCACTTGCTTTTGAATTTTCAGGTTTAGGTTTAGGGTACGGGAACGCTCCGGCAAGCTCAGGGCAGGTGCAATCGTGCCGTAGATTGCTCCAAACCTTGGGGTTGGAGCCCTGCAGTTGCGGCACGAACTCCAGCGGCTAACGGCCGGTTTCGGTTTTCACCGATCGGTCCTGCGGTCGCGCTGGAGATTCTTCCGCCCGCTTGGCGGGCTCTGTCAGAAGGCGTTAAAAAGCCTACCTCGGACCTGCCACTTCCCAGGCCAATGGCTTGGACAGCTAAGAATAGGTTTATTTTGCCATCACGTCTCTTTCGTCATTTTGTCTCGACGGTGATTCTAGGAGACAGAATGCCCCTATTAAGTAATCAGCAAAAATGAGGAAAAACTTGAAGGATATCCCCGTAAGTGCTTGTTAATACAGATAAAATCATGCTCTTTAACCCCACCACCGCGGCTGAAGCCGCAACTCGGTATTCCGCAATTCACCGGGCTGAAGCCCGGTGCTTCCACCGATGCGAAACTGAGTTTTTCCGTAGCGTGTGAAGTCGTGCCCTGACATAAAACTGACTTTTTCAGTAGCCTGTTTGGCCGACGACCCAGAGCCGAGAGCCGACGACTGCTTTAGTGCTATGATTCCGCATCAAGCCCAAGAACCCAAGATAAAGAGCCTGGCCTATTCATAGTAGCCAAGGGATTCCGGTTCGCGGACCGGAGGTACGAAGATGAACACAGCGGAGGAGACACTCTTTCAGGTGATCCTGCATGAACCAGAGTGGACTTCGAGCCTGATCGAGGCTATCCCGGATGGAATCCTCATTATCGACACGGATGGAGTGGTCCGCTACGTAAATGCCGGGTATTTACGGCTGACAGGCCTCAAACGGGAGGACATTGTCGGGAAGAATCTGCTGGAAGCCAGGCCCGGGGCCATTCTTCCCCAGGCCGTCAAGAGCGGGGAGACCCGGGTGGGGGTTTATCGGCGGGTAGGGAATACGGAATACATTGTCGACGTGGCGCCGGTTGCCCACCAGGGCACGATCATCGGGGGAGTCAGTGTCAGCAAGCCTCTGGGGCAATTCCTTCTGCTGGCGAAGGAAGTCGAGAAGCACGTGCGCAAGACCAGGGAACTGCGGTCGGTGATCAATCGGGCCTACCAGGCCCGTTATAGTTTCGAAGACATCATCGGCAACTCCCCGCGGATCCAGGAAGCGATCTCCATGGGGAAAAAAATGGCTTTGTGCGAAGCCGACATCCTCATAACGGGGGAAAGCGGCACCGGGAAAGAGATGTTCGCCCAGGCCATACACAATGCCAGCAGCCGGGCAGAACTGCCTTTCGTGGCCGTGAACTGTTCCACGCTGAATTCCGCATTACTGGAAAGCGAACTGTTCGGCTACGAAGACGGCGCTTTCACCGGCGCCCGGAAAGGGGGCAAGATCGGCCTGTTCGCGGTGGCCGATGGCGGGACCATCATGCTGGACGAGATCGCGGAGCTGTCCTACGACCTGCAGGCCAAGCTGTTGCGCGTGTTGCAGGAACGCACGGTGCGCAAAGTTGGCGATCACGCCGAAAGCCCCGTGGACGTCCGGGTCGTCGCTGCCAGCAACCGGAACCTGTTCGACCTGACCAGGCAGGGAAAATTCCGCGAAGACCTTTATTATCGCTTGAATGTAATGAGCCTGGAGATTCCGCCCCTGCGCGACCGGGCGTCTGACGCGATTCTGCTGGCGGAGCACTTCCTGATGAAGTGGGCGCAGAAAAATGGCAAGTACTGGACTTTCCATCCCTCGCTGCTGGAAAAGATTCTCGGATATAGCTGGCCAGGCAACATCCGGGAGTTGAAAAATGTGGTGGAGTTCGCCGCCTACACTTGCGACCGGGGCGCCATCATGGACCTCCCGCTCCCCAAATCGCGGCCGGAAAGCCACCAGATCGACGACTCCATCCTGTCAGCCATGAGCGGACCCGGGGCCCTGAAGAAACTGGCGGCAGACACCCAACGGGCCGTCATCCGGTCGATGCTGAACAAGCACGGCGACACCTTGCAGGCCAAGAAGACCGTTGCTTCACAGCTCGGCATTTCGCTGGCCACCTTGTACAACAAATGTAAGTGAGACGGAAGAGAAAAAATTCAAAACTCTTTCACCACAAAGGACACGAAGGACACGAAGGAAATCTAAGTTGCTATTTCTATTCCAGTTCTTCCGTTGGGTCCTTCGTGTCCTTTGTGGTTATCATGGTTCCAAACTTCTAGAAACTTAGCACTGGAATTCTAGTTTGCTGTAACTGCGACTTTTCCGTCAGGCTCCGTCTGTGGGCATTTTTGCGTCTTTTGGAGGCATTTGCGCCCTGGCATGAAAACTGCACTCTTTTGTTTGTCTTTCAGCTAACAGGCTGATTACCCATCAATTGAGCCCTTACTGACCGGACGCGCGATCGGCGGAAGGAGATTCCTATGGTAAGCACTTCCACTACAGCTTCGACGCCGGCAACGGTGCCGGGCAATCGTTGGCTAAGAACGGGCGGCCTGGTAGCCGCGATTGTGCTGGTCGTACTCAGCGTGGTATTTCATCTGGGCACTTCCCACCTGGCGTTGCTTGGTCTAGCGACCATCGCGGTCTTGCTGGCGGTGATCATGACCGACGTGATGACTCCGCTGATTGCCTTGATTGCGGTGCCGATCGCGGGCGCGCTCGCCGCCGGCTTCAAATTGAATATCGGCCAGTTCATTATCAAGGGGGTACAAGGGATTGCGCCGGTGGCGGGCATGTTTGTCTTCGCCATCCTGTTCTTCGGAGTCATGTCCGATGCGGGCATGCTGGACCCGATCATCGAGCGGATTCTGAAGGTGGTGGGCACCCGCCCGACACGCATCGTCATGGGTTCGGCGCTGCTGGCCCTGCTGATTCACCTGGACGGCTCGGGCGCGGTCTGCTTCCTGATTACCATTCCGGCGATGTTGCCCGTCTATGAGCGTTTGGGGATGGATAAGCGTATCCTGGCGTTGGCCGTTTCGCTGGCGGCGGGAGTTAACTACCTGCCGTGGACCGGACCCACGATCCGCGCCTCGGCCGTGCTGCACATTCCGGCAACGACGATCTTTCGCCCGCTACTCAAAATCCAGATTATCGGGTTAATTTTCATCTTTGCCGTCTGCTACCTGATGGGCAAGCGCGAGGAAAAGCGGCTTGGCCTAGGCAAAGGCGGCAAGAACGTCGATCTGGCGGTGAAGCGCGACCTGAAGCCGGAGGAGCAGAAGCTGCGGCGTCCCCAGAATTTCTGGATCAACATTATCGTGACCCTGGTTGTCATGGTGATCATGGTAGCCGGCTGGGTGGATCCGGTGGTCATGTTCATGGTGGGCGTGGTGTTCGCGCTGATGATCAACTACCCCGATGTCGCCATGCAGAAGGCGCGGGTGGATGCGCACGCCAAAGCGGCCCTGATGATGGCCGGCATTCTGCTCGCGGCAGGCGCCTTCACCGGCATCATGACCAACACCGGAATGCTGAAGACAATGGCTTTGGCGGCGGTCAAGCATGTGCCGCCGGGCATGGGCCAGCACATCCCGTTCTTCATGGGCCTCATCTCTATGCCCCTCAGCCTGCTGTTCGATCCGGATTCCTTTTACTTTGGCGTGTTGCCGGTGGTTTCGGAAGTTTACCGGACCCTGGGCGGACAGCCAATTCAGGTGGCGCAGGCGGCGCTCATGGGGCAGATGACGGTTGGATTTCCGGTCAGCCCGCTGACCCCCGCTACCTTTCTGGTAGTGGGTCTCACCGGCATCGAGTTGGGCGCGCACCAGAAGTTTGCGATTCCGTTCCTGTTCGCGGCTTCGGTGGTGATGACCATCGCCTGTGCGGCATTTGGCATATTTCCGTTCTGATTGCCGGAAAACCGCAGAAAGTGTGAAAAAACCTCTCACCGCAGAGGACGCAGAGGACGCAGAGGACGCAGAGCAGATTTTGGATTTCGGAATTCGGATTTAACGGCATCTCGCCAATTTATGAAGACTGCTCGCAGTAACGAGGAAATCCCAAATCCGAAATTCTCCTCTGCGTCCTTTGCGTACTCTGCGGTGAAGATGTTAAGGAATGTGGAGGCAAGTATGAAAACTGTCAGGATCGGCTCAGGCGCCGGCTATTCCGGCGATCGGATCGAACCGGCGGTGGAACTGGCGGAGAAAGGCAAGATTGACTATCTGGGCTTCGAGTGCCTGGCCGAACGCACAATCGCCATCGACCAGCAGGCCAAGATGGCGGATGCCTCGAAAGGCTACGATCCACTGCTGGCTGAGCGCATGCTGGCCGTGTTGCCCGCCTGCGCCGGCAACCGCATTAAGCTCATCACCAACATGGGAGCGGCTAACCCGGTTTCCGCGGGGGAAAAGACAAGAGAGATCGCACGTTCTCTCGGCCTGAAAAAACTCAAGATTGCCACCGTAACCGGCGACGACGTGCTGGAGGCCATTAAGAGCGGCAGCTATGTGATGGAGGAGAACGGGATAGCGGTCAAAGAGATAGCCGATAAGTTAGTCTCCGCCAATGCCTACCTCGGCGCGGAGCCGATTGTCGAAGCCTTGGCCCATGGGGCTGACGTTATTATTACCGGCCGAGTGGCTGATCCCGCTCTGTTCATTGCGCCGCTGATTCACGAGTTCGGGTTCCCCACTACCGATTGGCACATGCTGGGCAAAATCACGGTTGTCGGACATCTGCTGGAGTGCGCCGGGCAAATTACCGGCGGCTACTTCGCCGATCCGGGATACAAGGATGTTGCCGGCCTGGCCAGACTCGGATTCCCCATTGCCGAGGTATCGGAGGACGGCAATTTCGTGATCACCAAAGTCCCCGGCTCCGGCGGGATGGTCACTACGGCCACGTGCAAAGAGCAGTTACTCTACGAGTTGCATGATCCGCACGCCTACATCACGCCCGATGTGATAGCCGACTTCTCGCTCGTTAAGATGAAATCGGTTGGGCCCGATTGTGTTCAGGTGGAAGGGGGAACGGGACACCCCAGAACCGATACTTTGAAGGTTTCCATCGGGTATATCGACAGCTATATCGGCGAAGGGCAGATTTCCTATGCCGGCCCCGGCGCTGTGGAGCGCGGCCGGCTGGCCATCGAGATCGTCAAAGAAAGAATGCAGCTGAGCGGGGTGAAGCTGACGGAGCTGCGCTGCGATCTTATCGGGATCGATTCCATCCTTGGTCCGAAGCTTTCGGAGAACAGCCAGCCGCGAGAGGTTCGTATTCGCGTGGCCGGGCGTACCGACAGCATGAAAGAAGCGGTGCGCGTGGGCAACGAAGTGGAGACCCTCTACACGAATGGCCCGGCTTGTGGTGGGGGCGCGTGGAAGTCGGCCCGGCAGGTGGTGGCTATGGGGTCGACCCTTATCGCTCGAAACCTGGTCAAGCACAACATCCGCTATCTGGAGGTCTAGATGAAACTGCGCGAGCTTGCTCACTCCCGTACCGGCGACAAGGGTGATACTTCCAATATCTCGGTTATTGCCTACAAGGAAGAAGACTATCCGCTGCTGGCAAAATATGTGACGGCGGAGGTGGTGAAGCAGCATTTCTCCGGGGTAGTAAAGGGAGAAGTAATCCGCTACGAGATGCCGAATGTCGGCGCCCTGAACTTCGTGATGCATAAAGCGCTGGGTGGAGGCGTCACCCGGACGCTGGCGCTCGATCTGCACGGCAAGTGCCTGGCCTCGGCGATGGGGGATTTGGAAGTGCCGGAGCGGTGAAAAGGCGAGGATAGAGACGAAACAGTCCAGAACGGATTGGATTGGTGGCCCAGGTATGCGCCCTCGTAATTGTCGCAAGCTCGAATTTGTTGTGGCGCATACCTGGGAATGCGTAACTTTCCGAGGCCCCGTAAACTTGCAAGCTTCATGTTATCCCAGGTATGCGCCATGGCATTTTTGTGCTGCCTTAAGCCTTTTGAGGGCGCATACCTGGGCCACCGCCGTAAACTTGCAAGCTTCATGTCATCCCAGGTGTGCGCCGTGGCATTTTTGTGCTGCTTAAGCCTTTGAAGGCGCATACCCGGGCTGCCGCCGTAACTTGCAAGCTTGATGTTATCCCAGGTATGCGCCATGGCATTTTTGTGCTGCCTTAAGCCTTTTGAGGGCGCATACCCGGGCTGCCGCCCGCCACCGCCACCGCCGAATTTGTTATGGTGCATACCTGGATGACAGGAAGCTTGCAGGATCCACCAGGGGTGCAATAGTCTGTCCGACATGCCTGAGGGACTGCGCCGTTATCACCACTCGCAGCAGTCGCATTTCATTACCTTCACCTGTTACCATCGCCTGCCTCAACTTCATACAGCTGAAATTCGGGATTTGGTGGTGGCCGCCTTGGAACACGCACGACTCGGCTACCGCTTCCGCGTGTATGGGTTCGTAGTGATGCCGGAACATGTTCATCTGCTGATTTCCGAACCGGTGCGGGCGACCGTTGCGCAAGGCATGCAATCGCTGAAGATTTCTAGTGCCAAGCATGTCTCCCGGCTAGCAAGGCGGGCCGGGAAAGAGTTGCCGCTGTGGCAAAAGCGTTATTACGATCGCAACGTACGCGATTATGAAGAATTTGCGGAGAAGCTGCGTTACATCCACCGCAATCCGGTGAAACGGGGCCTGTGCGCCAACCCGGAAGATTGGCGATGGAGCAGCTTTCGCCACTATCTTACGGGAGAAGATTGCGGGGTGGAGATCGAGTCGGAGTGGACAGCGCGCAAGCGGGAAGGCGGCCGGGCGGCGCAATTGCTAAAATTTAAGCCTCGATAGTTTAGAGTCCCAGGTATGCGCCATGGCGCTTTCGTGCTTGTCATATTGCGAAGGGCGCATACCTGGGCCACCGACCTACGTGCTTGTCATATTACGGAGGGCGCATACCTGGGCCACCGATGTTTCATCGGCCATCGTGCGTGAGGAAAATCCGCAAAATGTCTGAAATGACCGTTGTCTCAGAGCTTCGTGCCGCGTTGATAGACCTCGTTGGGGAAAAGGGACTTCTCTTCGAGCCTCAGGACATTGCCCCGTACTGCGAAGATTGGCGCCAAATTCTAAAAGGAAATGCCTTGGCAGTGGTGCGTCCTGCGACCACGGAGCAGGTGGCCGCCGTTGTCCGGTTCTGCGCGGAGAGGCGGATTGGCATTGTGCCGCAGGGCGGCAATACAAGTATGTTGGGCGGAGCTACGCCCAGCGCCGACGGCTCGCAGATCGTGCTCTCACTTTCGCGGATGAACAAGATTCGCGACCTTGATGCGGTGGATTTGACGATGACGGTGGAGGCCGGCGTAACGCTGAAGGCGGCGCAGGACGCCGCGGCGGCCGAGAATTGCATGTTTCCCCTGTCCTTCGGCGCGGAGGGGACGGCGCAAATTGGCGGCGTCGTCTCGACCAATGCCGGCGGAAACAACACCGTGCGGTATGGGAACACGCGGGATCTGGTGCTGGGACTGGAGGTGGTTCTCGCGGACGGACAAATCTGGAATGGATTGCGCCGGCTGCGGAAGGACAACACCGGATATTGTTTGCGCCAGCTCTTCATCGGGGCGGAGGGCACGCTCGGCATCGTTACGGCGGCCGTACTGAAGCTGGTTCCGCGGCCCCGGGACCTGGCGCTGGCATTTTGCGCTGTCCCTTCGGTGCAGGCCGCCTTGGACCTGTTCGTTTTGTGCCGCAGCCATCATGCCGAAGCCATTCAAGCCTTTGAATATCTACCCGGCCCGCTTGCGGATCTCGTACTGAAACACTTCCCCCAGACACGGTTACCCCTGGCGCAACCGTCTGAGCATTACGTGCTGATCGAGTTGGCAGATGCTTCCGCCGCGGCAGGACTGCGCGACAAGTTGGAAAGTCTTCTCGAAAAGGCGATGGATTCCGGCCTTGTCCTGGACGCCGCTCTGGCGGGAAGTTCGACCGAGCGGCAAGCCGTGTGGCAGTTGCGGGAAGAGGTGTCCGATGCCCAAAAGCGTGAAGCCGCGATCATCAAGAATGACGTCTCCGTGCCGGTGTCCAAGATCCCGCAGTTCGTAGCCCTGGCCACGGAAGCCTGCCACCGTCAATTTCCGGGCATTCGCACCTTTGCCTATGGCCACCTGGGAGACGGCAACATTCACTTCCATCTTTTGCCGGCTCCGGGGGGAGATAACGCGGCATTCATGGGGCAGGACCACGAAATTATGGGAGTAGTAAATGCAGTCGTGCGCCAGTTTGAGGGCAGCTTTTCCGCCGAGCATGGAGTCGGGCGCCTTAAGGCTTACATGATGGAGGAATGGCGCGGGGGCGCGGAATTGGATGCGATGCGCCGTATCAAGCGGGCGCTGGACCCGCAGGGAATCATGAATCCCGGCAAGGTGCTGCCGTGAAAACATTTGGGATTTCGGATTTCGGATTTGGGCGGTGGAGAGAAATTTGGGATTTAGGATTCGGGATTTAGGATTTGAAAACCGTCTGCAGCAGGGTGCATGCTGCCGGCGTGGACGCCCAATGTCACTTACTTTGCTCAGGATGGCGGTTAGGGGGCGGGGACCCAGCGCACCTGTAATCTCCTCGTCACCCGCGAAGGGCAATGGCACAGAGGGCCGAAATGCATAGGTCCTTCGCCCCGCGCCCGGACGGATGGCAACTGTCCAAACTATGGCGGGCGCGTGGCTCAGGATGACAGACGTTGGAGGGTAGGCTGGCTGGCTGGCTGGTGGCCCAGGTATGCGCCCTCGTAATTATCGCAAGCTCGAATTTGTTGTGGCGCATACCTGGGAAGCCATAACTTTCGCAGGCCCTGTAGCTTGCAAGCTTCATGTCATCCCAGGTATGCGCCCTCGTAATTATCGCAAGCTCGAATTTGTTGTGGCGCATACCTGGGAAGCCATAACTTTCGCAGGCCCCGCAGCTTGCAAGCTTCATGTGATCCCAGGTATGCGCCATGATTTTTTTTGTGCCGGTTAAGCCTTTGAGGGCGCATACCTGGGCCACCGGACGGACATTACTTGTGCAACAACTACAACGGAATCGAGCTACACTAGGCTGTCCCGGACGAAGTATAAGAAGGCGGATTCCATGAACCCACGCAATATTGCGGCAACCCTGTTTGCGGCGCAGGATCTGCGGATTACTGAGCAGTCGCTTGGGCCGCTCAGCCCCGGCATGGTGCGGGTGCGGTTTGGCGCGGGCAGTATTTGCGGCTCCGATCTGCATTATTTCCGCCACGGCCGCACGGGCGATTTCGTGGTCTCTTCACCGCTGATCCTGGGTCACGAGATTGCGGGAGAGATTGTCGAGACCAATGGACCCGCCAATGGGTTGAAGGTTGGGGATCGTGTCGCCGTCAATCCTTCGCGCTTCTGCGGCGCCTGCGCCTATTGCCGCGAAGGCCGGCCCAACCTCTGCCAGAATATTTACTTCATGGGCTCGGCCTCCAAGATTCCGCATATGCAGGGCGGCTTTGCAAGCATCTTCGACGCCACGCCCCAGCAATGCGTACGGGTGCCGGCGAATGTCCCGTTCGCCTCGCTGGCGCTTGCCGAACCGCTTTCGATCGGGTTGCACGCGGTTGCCCGGGCGGGAAAAGTGGCAGGTGCGCATCTGGCGATCGTCGGCGCGGGACCGATCGGCCTGTTTACCTTGCTGGCGGCGAAATCTGCGGGCGCGGCGGCGACCACGCTGATCGACATCGCCGCGGCGCCTTTGAATTTCGCCAAGAAGCTGGGGGCGGAACGAGTGGTCGATATTTCCGGTGGGGAAGGCGAGCTTAACCGTCTCGTGCAGGAGAATCCGGTGGATGTGGCCTTCGAGATTTCCGGGACACCCGCCGGGCTTGCCGTGGCCCTCCGTACGGTAAAGCGTGGAGGCACGGTGGTTCAGGTAGGCAACCAACCGGCGGGCGAAGTGCCTTTTCCGGCAAACCTGGTCATGTCGAAGGAACTCGATCTTAAGGGCGTGTTCCGTTGCGGATACGAGTACCAGACGGCGGTAGATCTTATTGCCAGCGGCAAAGTCGAAGTGGCAGGCATTATTACCGGGCGGCGGCCCCTGGCCGAGGCTCCGGAAGCGTTTCAGCTCGCTCTCGACCGGTCCCAGAGCGTGAAAGTCGTGCTTACCGCTGAGTAGACAGGGGAGGGCGCAGCCCAGGTTGTTTGTGGCAGAGGTGGAAGCGACGGGCTGAAGAGGCTGCGGAAAAACTCTCGCTTAGACATGATTTTCGGATGCCAGACGCTAGAGGGTTAGCCCTTGATCTCTCGGTCGCCAGAAATGGCCACGGTACATAGGGCCGCAATACATAGGTTCCTCGCCCCGCGCCTGCGGTTGAGTGGCAACTGGCCACGTCATGCTGGGCGCGGCGCTCGGAATGACAGGCATTGGGGGTGAGGATTGTTTGCTTCTGAAAGTTGCAAGGGGGGGAAGCGCCGGGTTGACGCCCCGCGGTTTTTGAGTCCCCGCAGGGCACCGGCCTTATATTTTGTTTTGTTGCTATCGATTCTGGCTGTCCTCACGCCGTATTGCTTCGCGGCAAAGGATCGGCACTACTACATTGCGGCGGAGAATGTCCCCTGGGACTTCGCCCCTAGCGGACGCGACCTGATCCACGGCCGCACGATTCCTTTCCCCTGGCGCCTGCAGACCCGCTGGAACAAAACGCGCTACATCGAGTACACCGACGCAACCTTTTCCGTCCGTAAGCCGCAACCCGAATGGTTAGGGGTTCTGGGACCGATCATTCGCGCCGAAGTGGGGGACACCGTCTTCGTGCACTTCCTGAACCGCACGGAGCGGCCTCACAGCGTTCACCCCCATGGGCTCCGCTATGACAAGACGAACGAGGGGGCTCACTACCTTCCTGCCGGAGAAGGCGGTTCGATTCCTCCGGGAGGCAGCTTCACCTACCGCTGGCTGGCGGATAAGGGAAGCGGTCCGGGGCCGGACGATCCCAGTTCCCGGGTCTGGTGGTACCACTCGCACGTGGAGGCGGAACAGGAAATTAACGCCGGCCTGATGGGTCCGATTATCGTCACGGCGGCGGGGAAGGCAAACGAGGATGGCTCGCCGAAAGACGTAGACCGTGAGTTCGTGGTTTTGTTCATGATCTTCGACCAGCAAAACGGCGCGGACGCCGGGCTGTTTCACGCCATGAACGGCTACGTGTTCGGCAACCTGCCAGCATTGGTGATGAAGCAGGGAGACCGGGTACGCTGGTATCTGCTCGGCATGGGCAACGAAAGGGACCTTCACACGCCGCATTGGCATGGGAAGGTTGTGAAGTACGGCAAGCGGTATACCGACGTCATCGAATTGCTTCCGGCCAGCATGGTCACTGTGGACATGGACGCCGACAATCCGGGCACGTGGCTCTTTCATTGCCATGTACTGGACCACATGGAAGCCGGCATGATGGCAACGTACACGGTTTACCAGCCCACGGCGTCCTGTCCGGTACAATTCACGTCGGCAGATTTCTGGAACACTTCGGGGAAGCTTAAGGTCACGGTAAAAAATGACAGCCGCAAGGCGATCCAGAACGTGGAGGTCGCGTTCGATCACCTGATGACCCCGCAATATCGCCGCCGCCCCTATGTGAATGAATGGAAATGGACTACGCCAATTGGTCCGGGCAAAGCGGAGACGTTCGAGATGCCAGGATATCCCGCCAACCTGGCCGGCACGATCCAAGCCTGGGTATTGCTGCCCAAGAAAATCACTTACCAGGACGGCAGTAGCTGGCAACCGGGCAGGGAGGACGAGTGTTTTGCCATGTTTTGGCGGGACCAAGAACATCCTTCGCTGCCTGTACCACCCCCCTTGCACAAAGATTTGGGTGAGTAGGGCGAACTTTTATACAATGTCCGGCAATTCTGAATAGCAACAGGAGATTCTTAATGGAAGCAAGATCGTTTGCTTTTACGGTGGTGCTTGTCTGTATGGGCATTCTATTGTTCGCCGGGGTTGCGGGAGCAGCGGAGATCAAGGTGATGATCTCCGGCGGTTTTTCCGCAGCCCACGAGGAGCTTGCGCGGGAGTTTGAGCGAAAGACCGGAAACAAGATCGTAACCATATACGGGGCTTCGATGGGCAGCACACCGGATGCGATCCCGAATCGCATTCAGCGTGGCGAGCCGGTGGACGTGGTGATTATGGTCGGCTACGCCCTGGGCGACTTGATCAAGCAAGGGAAGGTGGTGGCCGACAGCCGCGTCGATCTGGCGCAGTCCGGGGTTGGCATGGCGGTTCGTGCCGGCGCTCCCAAGCCGGACATCAGCTCGGTTGAGGCTTTCAAACAGACGCTGCTGAAAGCAAAATCGATTGCCTACTCCGATAGCGCCAGCGGCGTGTATGTCTCCACCAAGCTGTTCCCGCGCCTCGGAATCGCCGACCAGATGAAAGGAAAGAGCCGAATGATTCCGGCCGAGCCGGTGGGCCGCGTGGTGGCCCGTGGCGAAGCGGAAATCGGCTTCCAGCAGATGAGCGAGCTGCGCCCCATATCAGGGATTGATATCGTCGGACCGTTGCCGCCCGAACTGCAGAACATGACCGTATTCTCGACTGGCTTGGTCAGCAGCTCCAAGGAGCCGCAGGCGGCCAAGGCATACATCAAGTTCATTTCTTCGCCGGCGGCCGCTCCGGTCATCAACAAGACCGGCATGGAAGCCATGGCCAAGTGACGCATGGAGTTTCCAGTTTCCGGTTTCCAGTTTCCAGCGGGCTTCGCTAGAAGCCAGTCTCTTACGAACTGGAAACCGGAAACCGGCAACCGGCAACCGGAAACTCTGTTAATCTCAGGGTCTCTGCGGCTCTCTGTTGCCTGCTTGCCTCTTCTACTGCTCGCATTCTGAGTGTCGCCTGCAAAAATATAGAGCCACGTTTCCTCTGCGCAGCGCATCTTTTATCCAGCACATAGCAACTCGAAATAGCAACTCTTCTCATTCACCTTTCCGTTGAAGGAACACCGACACGATTAACGCTGCCAAGGAGAATGCTTAATGCCTACGCTCACAGTTAAAGACGGCACGCAGATTTATTACAAAGATTGGGGTACGGGACAGCCCGTAGTCTTCAGCCACGGATGGCCGCTCAGCGCGGATGCCTGGGAAGACCAGATGATGTTTCTGGCTGAGCGCGGCTACCGGTGCATCGCACACGACCGCCGCGGGCATGGCCGTTCAGGCCAGCCCTGGAACGGCAACGATATGGATACGTACGCCGACGACCTGGCAGAGCTGGTCCAGGCACTCGACGTGAAGAACGCAATCCACGTGGGCCACTCGACCGGAGGAGGCGAGGTCGCCCGCTATGTCGGCCGCCATGGCACCAAGCGGGTTGCTAAAGCCGTACTCATCGGCGCGGTCCCACCGCTAATGTTGCGGACAGCCGCCAATCCCGGCGGCACGCCTAAGGAAGCATTCGATCAGATTCGCGCGGCTGTCCACGCTGATCGTTCGCAGTTCTTCAAGGATCTCAGTGCGCCGTTTTATGGGGCCAACCGGCCTGGGGCTAAGGTCTCGCAAGGGTTGCGCGATTTCTTCTGGCTGCAGGGGATGCAGGCGGGATTCAAAGCCGTTTACGACTGCATCAAGGCGTTTTCCGAAACCGATTTCACAGAGGATCTTAAGAAGTTCGATGTGCCTACGCTCATTCTTCACGGCGACGACGATCAGATCGTGCCGATTGACGACTCGTCACGCCTTACGGCGAAGCTGGTCAAAGGGGCGACCCTGAAGGTCTACCCCGGCCAGCCGCACGGGATGTGCTCAACCTACAAGGACCAAATCAACTCGGATCTGCTCGCTTTCTTCAAGCGCGCGGAGCAAGCAGCGGCGTAATGGGCGGGGCCGCCCATGCCTTTCCCCCGGTGCCGGCGGCCCGCTCCCATGAGCTAGAGGATTAGCCAATGGATCGAGTGAAAGACGACGTCCTGGACGTGCTTTTCCGCAAAGCACGCACGTACAACGGCTGGCTTCCCAAGCCGGTGCCGGACCAACTGCTGCGTGAGCTGTACGAAGTGGCAAGGTGGGGCCCTACCAGCGCGAACAGCTCTCCCGCCCGGTTCGTTTTCTTGCGTTCGACGGCGGCGAAAGAGCGCCTGCGCCCGGCCCTGGCGGCGGGTAACGTGGAGAAGACCATGGCCGCGCCGGTTACGGTGATCGTGGCCTATGACTTGAAGTTCTACGAGAAGTTGCCGAAGCTTTT